>Ga0116174_10000116_pt1 | contig 79541 bp, 63 predicted proteins | sample AD_UKC087_MetaG_FD_89801 | JGI IMG/M metagenome (GOLD analysis project Ga0116174, IMG submission 89801) | Active sludge microbial communities of municipal wastewater-treating anaerobic digesters from USA - AD_UKC087_MetaG | ecosystem: Engineered > Bioreactor > Anaerobic > Digestate | place: USA...
GCTTGATCTGCGAGGCTTATGAAGATCAAGGTCAATACAGCTATTCGCTAGTCTCATTCACTCCCAATCCGGGTGGGGATATTATGTTGTATAATTTGTTTAAATCATACGAAAAGAAGAGCCGTTTTGAGGTATTTGAGGCCCTTGTACGGCACAGGGAGTTAATGATAGAAGATGCGCGTCAGAGCGGAAACTCTTGGATGATAGGACATGGACGTTCCCCTGGGCGTAAAGAATTGGATTGGATGCGATAATATAAATCACCATGCTAAAGATTCGCCTGTTTCTGATACTTGTTGCCTTGTTTTACTTGGCAACAGCCTCTGCCCAGAGCGTAATCTCAGGTACAGTAAGGTATGCTGAGGAAGGTGGGGGACCTGCAGCCGGCATAGGCGTAATGCTGATGTCTATTGACGGGAAGTCTATGTTTGGTTTCCAGAATACAGATGCAGAAGGTGCCTTTTCGTTGACATATCGGGGTAGTACCGATTCACTGCTGATACGCTGCCACGCGCTTGACATCAAGCCCCTGGAACGGAGGATTGCAGCAAGAACGCAGCAGTTGCAGCTTGTAGTTAAGTCTGCACCATTATCCATAGCGGAGGCGCGTATTAAAGAACCTCCGATGCGACAGCGAGGAGATACACTTATTTATGCTGTGGCACAATACCTCGACAGCACCGATCGGGCAATTGCCGATGTGCTAAAGAAGATGCCGGGTATCTACGTGGAAAAGAGCGGCAAGGTCTCTTACAATGGCAAGGAAATTATCCGTTTCTATATAGAGGGGATGGATATGCTTGGCAGTAACTATGGCGTAGCAACAAACAATATTAAAGCATCGGATATAGCCTCGGTAGAGGTATATGAGCGTCACCAGCCTATACGGGCACTCGAATCACTGGAACGTCCCGACCAGGCGGCACTTAATCTGAAGCTGAAAGAGTCAGCTCGCGGAGCCTGGACGACAACCCTTCAACTGGGAGGAGGATACAAGCCTTGGATGTGGAATGCAGAGGCAGTGGCTATGTATTTTACCAGAAAAGTTCAGACAATGCTCACTTACAAAACCAACAACGAGGGAGACGATGTGGTGGTCTCTGAACTGATTTCGTTTGAAATACCGCCAATTGAAGGTGCTGCGTCACTGTTGAACTTGCGCACACCATCAGAGCCGCCGGTTGATCGTTCGCGCTATCTTATGAATAATGTCCATGCGATCTCGACCAATGTACTAACACGCCTTCGTCCTACCATTGATCTTTCTGCGCGGGCATCATATGTCCACGATCGTCAGACCGCTGAAGGTAGTTCGTTGACCCGTTATTATTTCCTGAAGGAGCAACCGGTAGATGTTGAGGAACTCATCTCCTCACAAATTCGTACCGATCAAGCTGAAGTTTCGATACGACTCGTGAATAATAGTGCAAATCACTATCTAGACGAGCGGCTGAACATTACGGGACGGCTGTACGACGCCAACGGCACGGTAGGGAGCATCAATCAAAATCTATATCGTCCGGCCTTTTCAATAGAGAATCGTTTTTCTGATATGATTCGAAAGAACGAACGGATTTATTCCGTCAATTCCAATACTTCCTATACGGAGGGGAGCGCCACGCTTAAAGTCTCGCCGCTGCCTTTCAATGACCTGGCCACTGAATTTGCTCCTAATGCCGTACAACAACTTTACACGCGGCGGCTCGATAGCCAAAATAATCTTCGCTGGTCACAAAACATAGGCTATTGGCAGATGATGGTACGGGCCTATTTCAATGCTCGGATCGAAAAAATGGAGTCAACCTTTTTACTTGCTGATAGTGAATTCTATACTTTTCCTTCTGTAGATTCGATGACCAATGACGTATCGCTCCGTCGTTTCGATGTAATTCTAGCACCCCGCTTCGAGTATAACTCCGGTGAACGGTTTAAAATTTCCCTCGATTTGCCTCTCGACGTCCGATTCACTAGTTATGCGGATGAGTATGAACATCGTTTCCATTTTCTACCGAGGCTCTCTCTTTCGGGAGATATCGCAGGAGGTCTGCGCTACAACCTTGATGCACGTCTCACCTCCGGTGTGGGAGGTGTAAATAGTCTCTATATGGGCTATCTGATGACGAATTATCGCAGCATCGGTCGTCGCAGCGGACAACTCCTCCATAGTTCAGGTAAGACTTCTACCGTCGGTCTTGAATACAAGAATCCATGGATTGGGATGATTACATCATTGCGTGGCACTTGGTCGCGTAATGAACAGGACTTGTTGACGGGCTCAGTCATCGAGGGGATATTGGTACGACAAGAGAGTCTGCCAGTTGCACACCATTCCGATCGCTACGGTTTTGAACTGGCATACAGTCAACGTATAAGCGTACTGGCCACGACTCTGGGCATTGCGTTGAACCGTACATGGCAACAAGCCCAGATCCTACGGCAAGAGCAACTTATACCCTCGCTCCGTGGCTTATGGCAGGGAAGGCTTACCGCTACGACACGAATTTCCGACAAGGCACAGATATTTTATCGGGGGAGTGGCTCACTAGTAACGAGCCGAATGTCCGGAGGAGAGGATATTTCACGCTACACCTATTTGCAACAGAGTCTTTCCGGCCAGTTCGTGCTTGGCCGCGGCTTTCGTCTGGACGGCTCCGTTGAACATTACTTCAACGACGCCGTCTCAGGCAGTCACCGCCATCTGGTCTTTGCAGACCTATCCTTTGGCTGGCTCCATAAACGTATGGAATTCCGCCTCGAAGCTCGCAACCTATTCAACCACAAAACATTTAACTATATCAGCAGTAACAACCTCATTGATATATCAACTATGAGCCCTCTTCGCGGCGCTTCAGTGGTGTTGAAGGTGCGATTTAGTATTCTTTAAAAAGAATACTTTTGAAACTATCTTTATTTTTCACGGATGAACTAAGTTGCCCGCCATTTTAGACAGATACTATTTATCCTCTAAAGAAAAAACAGCGACACTCCCGCGATACTTATAAAGGCTCCGATAACCTCTATGACTTTCACTTTTTGCTTAAAAATCAGGTGAGATGGCAGAATAATGAGAACCGGTGTCAGTGCCATAATGGTTGATGCTATTCCGGCGTTGGTATATTGTACAGCCATCAGTGAGAGCGAGACACCGATAAAGGGTCCCGTGATGGTCGCGAGAGAGGCATAAAGCATTCCCCGGCGATCATTTAGGGCATGGACAAGCTTTGGACCTTCTTTTCTAATCAGAAGGATTAATATAAATCCGATAGCACCCATCACCGCTCTAATGAAGGTCGACGCAAAGGGAACCATTGTGCTAACTGAAGTAGCACCTTCAGGGATTGCAGAATGATAGTGGCCCATACCTACCTTGCTCAATACCAGCCCCACTCCTTGGCCAACTCCTGCGCCTATGCCCAGCAAAACTCCCTTTATAGGAAGTTTGACGGCCACTTTGTGCCCCTGACCTCTGCTTAGAATGGACATGGCGATACCCGAAAGAGTCACTACCATACCCAGCAATCCCTTCCACGAGATAGTCTCTCCCAGTAGCGCCCAAGCAGTTATAGCTGCCACCGGAGGTGCAAGAGTCATGAAGAGTTGCCCGAATCGCGCACCAATTACCAGGTAGGAGTTGAAGAGACACCAGTCGCCAAACACATAGCCTATGAGTCCCGAGAGCAGAAGCCAGAGCCAGGTGCTGCCATCAGCAAAACGCGGCCAGGGCGCTCCGGTCACTATCCAGAGAGTAGCCGCCAGCATTAGCAGCGACAGCGTCATTCTTATGATATTTAGCTGCAGCGAACCTATACGCTTTGTGCCTATCTCGGCAAAAAGCGCTGTAGCCGTCCAACTAATTGCTACCGCCAATGATATGAGTTCTCCTGTATATCCCATAATAGGCGGCAAAGATAGCAAAAATTAGTTCTGAGTATTACGGGTTGCGGGGTGCGGGGTACGAGGTGCGGGGTTTGGGTTGTAAGAAAAAAGCATCGGGGTTCCTTGTTATGCGATACGCAAGGTATGGCCACTCGTCCGATGCTTTTCTTAATAATTCAGTCGCCATTAATGCACAACTACTCAATATCTACCAGTCAATATCGTTCTCCTTCTCAATTTGCCTTTTACATCGTAATGCCCATTTTTTACACCCCAATACCTTTTCCTATCTGATGATAGTGCTTGGTTGTGTGCCGACAATTGGACGGTCGGCTGTTACGGTTTATTGAAGCTTAAAACACACGAATTGCGCAACGGGAGTATCTACTATTTATGCACTTACTGCCTTGCGATGAAATAACTGGAACTCTAATGGTAGTACATTCATAACATCCGTTCTGGCCTTCATTTGCATTTTCAATGTTGCCCTGTCGTTGGGAGGGGATTGTTCGGGTTTAATTTTTGTGGGAATGACCATATCGTTTCTTGTCATATTGGCATCTAAAACGGCTCCTTCCAAGCCTTTTGGAGGTATGACGTCAAGCACAATTACGTAAAAATTGCCACTTTGTACACGCATAGTAAAGGTACCGCCATTTTACCCCTGTCCTTTAGTATCTGTTATCGAGCCTGAAACCGTCGTTTTTACGTTATTCTTCGTTCGGGCAATCTGTAAGACTTCAGACTCATTGTACCCTTGTACCTTGCCTTTGTCATGGTAAAGGGTGTAGGTAATTACAGTTCCTTTTTTAATGCATAATAGGGTTCATTGTTGTCCCAGTCTGAAGTATCATCAGCAGGTATGTCGGTATCAGCCGGTTCAACGATGGTAACTTCGTATTTTTGCTATTTCCTTTGTTTCGCAAGTTCCTCAGTTTTGTCAAAGGTTTTTCCCTCAACTTCTTTAGTTTTTCTTTAACTTTTTGTTTAGCTGTCTCTTTAGCCTTTTTGCGTAATTGCTTTAGCCAACCCTACGCAACAACTTAACTAATCTTCAAGATTGCCAACAGCAGGACGAGGACTAAAGTTAGTTGTCCTCGTTTTATTCTGTCTAAAAGTGTGTTTTTCTTTTTTGTTCTTTTAAGTTCAACATGATTTCGCCCTTTAACCTTTGAGGCAGTTTATCTGTTTTTAATTTTAAGCGAGACAACAATTCAATGCATAATTGTTCTTCTGGTGAATCTGGTGTGGTTTTGCGATAGAAATAATCCATCAGCTTGTATGTGCAATAATCTTGTACAATATTGTTAGACAAGTTTCTAATTAATTCTTTAAACAATTTAAATTTATCTTTACCCTGGTTATCCCAATATAAGCCCACAGAAAAATACTTTTCTATATCAGAGCATTTGTTATTTTGTTTATCTTGTTGAATTTTATCTTTCATAGGCACTGTTAACTTGTTCGTCCCTAGATGATAATTAATACCTCCTTGTACATTAAAATGTAACATATGTAAAAAATTAACAACATTTTGTTCTTTATGTATGAATGGAGGGAGTGTGTTATTATCCATAATATATCTAACAATCCATTCTTTATAAAGTACAACCCAAGCAACAGAATTTCGTATGATGGAATTATAAATTTCACTCTTTAGTTTATAATCTTCAACTCCTTCCGAATTTCTCAAAACGTTGCTCATTATTACTATAAGTAATTCTAAATTTACATTATCTGTTTTCCTTACAATTGCGTCACTGGCTTTCTTAGATAATTTGCTGTCATAGAACTCTAATATTCTTTCTTCTGTTGGTCGATTGCTTTTAATGTTCTCAGTGTCAATTAGTTTGGCAACAGGCACATGAGGTGATTGGTTTTTTAGTATGTAAGTAAAATATTTATCTACGTCAACTTGTTCCAGTACTTCTTCAATTCCATCAAAAGCCTCTTTAAATCTATCATAAATAATCTGTAGTGTTGCCTTATCATTACGTGTTAGACCTGTATAATAGTCTATCTCACGTGGGAACATATGGTAATAGTTTTCATTCAAAACCTCATCTCTGAAAGCAATATCATTTTCCATTCTTTTTGCAATAAAAAAGTGAAAAAAGCATGAATGGGAAAACTTAACATTATTTGAAACTTTTGAGAATATTTTTCTTTCAATAAAATAATCTGCGATTCTGTTAATCTCGTAATCAAAACCTACCGTTTTTATGTAATCAGATATTATATCTATGTATTTTGTGTATGAAATAGCATAATTCATCTCATTGCTCTTCAACATTTCTTGAGCAATTTTTGCCAAAAGCATAGTTTTGTTTTTGTAATCAAACGTGTCTCGGTAAATATTATCTTTTGCTAGTTTTTCAAGGACAATTTCGATGTATATATCTAATAAAACTGCCTGATTAATAGGTTTTTTATCAGAGTTTTCTGTGCTCCACAGAAATAAGGAAACAGACATTGCTGTGCAAGGCAAAGAATATGAGTAAAAGTTATAGACCATCTTTTCTAACTTTTCTTCTCTCTTATTATTGTCGTCATTTGGTAACCATTTAGTCATCAGTCCTTTAATGTGAGAGGATTTTAGATGTCGTAAGTATAAATTTTTAAAATTTATAACGGCGTTTTTGATGTGTGTTTTAGATGGTACATTTTCAATGTTATTGTCAGTTGTTGCGATAATTCTGATTCCCTCATTTTCAGAATTAAATTTATTTATCTTGTTTATTCTATCTTTGTTTAGTTCATTGTAGTCCAGATTATCTATCAATAATACAATATGAGTTCCAGAAATTAATAACTTGGCTTCTTCTGATGAACATTTAAGGAAATCTTTTATGCACGTATTAATTTCTTTGTTCCCCATTTCCCTCATGTCTATATAAATGGGGATTTTTCTGATGTGAGAGTATTCATCAACAAGTTCTCTAATAATTCTGTATAATAAAGTAGTTTTACCAGTTTCTTGTGGACCAAAAATACAAGTATTTTTGTTGTTTTTGCATATTTCGTCTAGCGTTAAATATTCTATATTTTTATCATTGATCGTTTGTTCAGTTATAGGAGGCATAATAAAAGCATCTTTTATGTTGTCTATTACATTGATTTTTTGTGCAATGATATGCTCATCCATAGTTTTGTAAAAATCATCTTGAATGTTTTTTAAAGATTTTTCAATTAACATGTGGATTGAAGTTATATTAGGATTAGGAATTTCAAATACCTTACGTCCATTTTCGCCTACTTTTGAATTTGCACTAAATTCCTTTTTGTCGTGTACGTACTTAAAATAACTACAATCTACTTCTTTGTTTACTTCATCATACTTAATAAAGGAAAAACCATTTGAAAAGGCCTTACTATTATCTCTGATGTCACTAGTACAAGACGGAGCTATATTGGTAAATAGAGTACCAGAAAATCCAGTTTGCGCTATTGTGGCTGCTTCGTGAACATGTCCAACAAATAACATATGGTAATCTTTATTAATATGGTCTGATATAATGTTTTTTTCTAATTTGAACCAATCTAATGGATGGTGCATTAGTGCAATTTTTATATCACAATCTTTAATAAAATTACTACACCTATTAAGTTGCTCCTCACCAAGTATTAGAAAATCTTTATCAGTGTCGTCATAGCTTCTCCAAGAAGAATTTAAGCAAGCAATGCCTATTTTTAAGGAGTTAATTTCACAAATAAACGCACTTCCAAGAAAAGAAATATATTTATTGTATAGTTCAATGTTTTCATACAAACTGGTGTTAAAGATAGAAAATGGAATATTTCTTCTAACTCCTTCTCGTTCATCTTTGTCGAGAAAATCTTTTACAGATGACAATATATTGTTATAGTTTTTATAGTATTCTCGATTGCCCTTTTCTATCCTTTCACTATCATTATTTCTAACCATATCATGGTTACCCGCTACGATAAAAAATCTTTCAAGTGGTATGGACAATTCCTTACAAATAACATCAATCACTTCATCTTTAAACACATCGAAAGTATTCTTTGATTCATTAACATTTATATTTCCTTTATCTATCAAATCCCCAGTATATACAATGATGGTTTGCTTTAAATCAATATTTAACTGTTTAACTTTATCAAAGAACGCTTTTTGCACAAAAGATTTCCAGTCATTCAGATTCTTGTCATTCAAATGAAAGTCGGATAAATGTATAATATGTACCATATATTTTATGTTTTACTTTGTTATGCTATATGTTTTATTTGCAATTGGATGTTTTTTGTTAAACTGAAAAATAGCTTGAGGACTAAGGTGGGTTGCACAAAGATATTCCTCTGTTACTTGTTAGAGGAATATGCACTTAACTATTATCTTTTGGCCTTATCTCCTATTTTACCGTTCTTGTCTCTAATTACAATAATGATCTATAATCCTGACATAATAATGGCAGACATAATATGTGTTTTTTACTTTGTTTCTTGAGTCACAAAGATATAAAAAAATATAGGCAATTAACACATTAATACTGAGATAAGTATTATGTTTTCAGTGTTAAGATACCTGACAGTACCACAAATACAAGTTTGTAATATGTATATACCAAGGGTAGTCAATACACCTTTATTGCTTTTCCTTACTAAACAAAACACATGGGCCATTCGTAACAGAGAGTCTTAGATTATCAGGCTGGTCTATAATGGCAGATTATTCATGAAAATGTGTACATCGCTATCTTAATATTATTTACTTATTTTGAAGGCGATTAAGAAGTTTCACTCTTACGGAAAGTTATTTAAGTTATTTTCATTGAACCTTACTCTATTACAAAACTGCTTACTATTATCTATACTCCATAATACCACTTCAGGAAATTGACTTCTTGCCGGTGTTGTCGTTATGGCTGGATTGAATTTACTTAAGATATCCTAAAAAAATAGTCTAACCACTTTTAAAATCTCTTAAAGATTATATAATTAAAAAGATTATGTAGGAATGATGTAATTACATTATGCGTACTCTATTGTTATCTGTTAGTGCCTCCAAGTAAGTTTTATGTATCCAAAGGCGTATTGTGTAATTGCCTTGTCTTATTTATTTTGGCACTTTTATCTTTTGTCTGTAAATTTGTCGGATAAAGTCAATTTTAAAAACTTGATATTTCTTACATGTACCAAATAGGCACTATATTAAAATCAATAAGGGAGGAACGTGAGTTTCAACTGTTAGATGTTCAAGATAGAACAGGGATTGATTTATCCCAGCTTAGCAGAATTGAAAATGGTAAGCGATTACCTACTATTGATCAATTAAGTCGCCTTTCAGAACTGTATTGCATAGATAGCAAGATTATGCTCGTTCAGAGAGAGAGTGACAGAATAGTTACATCACTCCATGATGTAGATATTAGTCTTGAAAGTCTCGATGTGGCAAAGAAAAAAATATTATACGGTCAGAAATATCTTAATATGTTTCGAGATTCCTTTTTGTCGGACCCCATAAGTTTATCTAGTCGTAGGTATATTGGAAGTAAAGCAAAATTACTAGATTGGATTTTCGATACAATTCAATCCGAGACCAGAGACATTCAGTCTTTCTGTGATATCTTTGCAGGCACTGGTGTTGTGGCAGATCGAGCCACTCGTCACTATAATCACATAATTGTGAATGACCTACTTTATTCTAACAATGTGATTTACAAGGCTTTTTTCGGTACTGGTGAATGGGATAAGAAGAAACTTTGTGACATCATTACGGCTTACAATGCCCTTAATCCTTTAGAACTAAAACCGAACTATTTTTCAAAAAATTTTGGGGGAAAATTTTTTGAAATGACAGAAGCCAGACGAATAGGGCATATAAGACAGGACATTGAGGACCGCAAAGATTATTTAACTGAAAAAGAATATAATATACTTCTCACCACTCTTATTTACAATATAGATAAGATAGCTAATACACTCGGACACTTTGAGGCATACATTAAGAAACCTATAAAGTATAAGCAATTATATTTAAAACTTATAGATGCTAAATCTTTTGATCAAGTTGAGATATACCGAGAAGACTCCAATCAACTGGCTAGAAGAATTAATGCAGATCTCGTCTACATTGATCCTCCATATAACTCACGCCAGTATTCGAGATTTTATCACGTATATGAAACCCTAGTTAAATGGGATAAGCCACAATTATTCGGTGTTGCTATGAAACCAGTGCCGGAAAATATGAGTGATTATTGTTCAAATAAAGCTGCAAAAGCTATGAGAGATTTAGTGACTCAAATTGATACACGATATGTTGTGGTTTCGTACAATAACACATATAACTCAAAGAGTGCTTCTTCAGAGAACAAGATTCAGTTAGATGAACTTTTAGACATTCTTAACGATGTGGGACCTACAAAAATATATGAGCAAAGTCATAGGGCATTTAATGCCGGTAAGACAGATTTTAAAGATCATAAAGAGTTTCTTTTTATAACAAAAGTTTATGGTTAAGCGCTCACCTTTGTTTTATGTTGGGGATAAGTATAAGCTAATTGATGAGATAAAGCAATACTTCCCAGATAACATTCGTCATTTTGTTGAACCTTTTGTTGGTGGAGGCTCAGTTTTTATGAATGTTGAGGCAAGGGATTATTTACTGAATGATTTAGATGCTAATATAATTCAACTTCATAGGTTATTATCTGCTAATTCAAATAGTGGTGAGGCTTTCATTAAGGATTTGCTTGAAAAAACTGCTAGTTATGGTCTATCTTGTTCATACTTAAGAGACGATGTTCCCAAAGAATTGAAATCACAATTTCCTAAAACATATTTTGCAGAATATAATCGTGATGGATACAATAAGATGCGTAAAGATTATAATCGATCAGTAACCAGAGATCCTCGAATTCTGTACTTACTCTTAATATATGGTTTTAATAGAATGTTGAGATTTAATTCTCATAATGATTTTAATATTCCTGTTGGAAATGTAGATTTCAATGCCAATGTTGTTAACGCTCTTAAAAGTTATTTTAATGTTGTTGCTTATCGCCATATCTACTGGACATCACTCGATTTTAGAATATTTATAGATCAATTAACACTTAACACAGAAGACTTTGTTTACCTTGATCCACCATATCTTATCACATTCAGTGAGTACAATAAGCTATGGAATCTTGATATAGACTTAGAACTTTTAAGCGTGCTTGATAAGTTAAGTTCTAGAGGAATTCGTTTTGCTATTTCTAATGTCACTCATTACAAGGGAAGAGTTAATGAGACATTCTTGTGCTGGGCTAAAAAATATAATATCTACCATGTGAACAGCAATTATATCAGCTATCATGATAATACAATAAAGAATTTTGATGAAGTATTAGTAACAAATTATAAATAATACTATTATGAGCCTTGTTAAGCACAGAAAACGTAAATACAAGCAGATGGCACTCGAAGTTGCCGTTAGAAATCCAGAACGATATGACGGAATATTGAGAACTTTCAGCTATTTTAGAGGCATAGTCCTAGACGACGAAGGTATTCTTGAGGTTTTCGCTCAGCTATATCTGGATGATGTTGTAACCAGCGAACGTATTGATGTCACTTCTTCAACTATAGAAGAGGTTAAACATTTTATAAAAAATAAGATTACGCATAATAATGAATGGGGTTTTCCGACAGGTTACCAAGCTGCTTTTACTAGGTATTTAAAGACTCTTTCTGAATTTGGTTTTATATATGCGCAGTATGGTCAACCACTTAGACTCTCAGAAGTTGCAGAAGCGGTTGTCAGTGGAACAATTTCCTTGTCTGAGGCATTTGCTGTACAGAGTATGAGATTTTGGCGTAAATCTCCTTACAGAAGAGTTCTCAACGATTTTAACTTCTTTAAGTTCATTATTGATGTCATTCAGAGAAGAAATGATACAGGTCATAAGTTATCATATCCACAATTTATGCTTGCTTTATTTTCTGATAACGGCAATGTTGACACTTTTATCCAACTCATTGAAACAAACCGTGTAGGGAGTAATCTGGACGACGCTTATTCCCTTGTTAAAAAGTTATATGACCAAGTAGATAAGGATCATGATAAGGTTTGTAAACAACAAACTGCCTTTAATGATTATGGCAATACTGTATTCCGTGTTTTGCAACTTACTGGCTTTATAACTGTGGATTATCAGGGCCTAATAATGCTATCAATAAATTCAAATAGAGCAAGCTTCTACAAGCAACTATATGATATGGATTTTAGTGTTCCTCAATCAGCAAAAGATGATGAGAAAGAGTACTTCAAGCTTCTTGGTTCATTGCCTTCATCTATTATGCAATGTATTGTGTCTAGTCGTGATGCTCAAAGACGTTCAGTTGATTCTTATAATGATAAACTGGAAAACATTGTGTATACATATAAATTGACAGAAGAAGTTCTCGCTACATACATTAAAGAAGTTTCAGAGGGACAACCAGATAGGAGAATATTTTGGTTTATGCAGGTTCCATTGAAGTTTGAGTTTTTACTATCACTCTATCTGTTTGTTTGTTTCGATGGGAAGTATGAATGCAGACCAAATTATATCTGTGATGATGCTGGCATACCCTTTTCTCATGCCCCAGGAAATATTGGTGATATTGAGGTGTTTTCTAAAGCTTTTTATTGGCTTATCGAAGTAACATTAATCAAAAATAAGAACCAACAAATTAATAGTGAAACAATAAACTTGTTTAGACATATTGACAAGGACAGACCTTGCACAAAATACATTTCCCTTGTGGCTCCTTACATTCATGATGATACAGATCTGCTAATTAAAGTCGCAACGGTTGTATCAATGCTTGAACAAAAAAGTCTCATATTTGCAAAACCTTATAGCACTAAAGAATTCATTGATAAGATGACTTATAGAGCTTGTATTGATGATATACAGAATGCAACAATAGAATTCGTTGGTGAACTTGGCTCTATGCTTTCAGAAATGAAGCAAAATTATGATTTAATTATCTGAGTGATCGAATTCTATTACTTATACAATGACATTATTTGAATTAGTTTTGATTTAATCTGACAGTTAAGGGCAAAAGACTTAAAAACCCCAATATTAATTCTTAATAAAGTACCCGACTGTCAGATAAAGTCTTAGCTAATACAATTTAAGGATCTAATCTCTCGTAAAGCTCCTTGAACCATATTCCATTGTCCATTGCTCCATACTTATCAGAAAGCGCGGGAAATAAATCCGACAGATATTCAGCAAAAGCTTGTTCGATTTTTTTGTATTGATAGGTTTTGGCCTCATAGAAATTATGCTCGAACATCTTTTCATAATGTCAGAACATATATTTATCTATCTGAGTGTCCTGATTGTAGGGACACTCTGTTTCACCTTTGTAGAATTTACATAGTTTCTTTAATTCAATGTTCATAGCTATGTGTTTTTATCTTTTCGCGGAACGCTGTTTGCAATATATCAAAGATACAAAAGTGTAGTCAATTCATGATTCCGCTATGATTACTTTGTATCCCATTTATTTTCAAGTTTTTTAATTTTATTTTCCAGTTCTTTAGTTTTCTTCTCATTTTTCTTCTGGATGCTCATTAGTTCTTCTTGTCGAATGGAAATTTGTTCGCAAATTTTTGCAAGCTCCATTATGTTCTTATATATTTTCGTAAACTTAGTTTCGCTCTCTGCGTCCAATGTTTCATATTCTTCTCCAATTTCTGATTCTTTCAAACGGTCAGCGTACCATAGTTTCAGAAATCTTATCACAAGCGAAACAGCAAGTATGACTATAAGTATTACCGTAATTACAGTTCTGGTTGTTTGTGTCATTTTTTTAATGTTTAATAATCGTTATCATCCATATTTTCGTAAGAAGCCTTAGCCATAGGTGCTGTTCGTTCATATTCTTTCTCGATAAGAGTTTTAAATTCGTGTTTTACTCTTGTAAAATTATTATTTACTTCAATGCTGTTTGCGATACATCAAAGATACAGTGGCAAGTATTAGACAGGGTAGGATTTGAATTGACGATTTGGCATGTGGGCCATTTGTATTAACCTGGTTTTGATTGATTCCCAGTTTAGTTTAGAACCGATAAGGTCTATTGATTCGAGGTTAGTTATGTCGTCAAAGAACGTGAGGCTTTTAATGACATGTATAGTATTGTCCATTCCATAGAATTTGGAGAACGTATCAAGCATTTCCTTGAGTGATTCGTGTTTTGAAAGGTAGGCAATATCTATAAAGTCTTTCATTCTGCTACCATCTGAGGATATAGCCAGTAGTTTCATTGCGGCAATGTCCCTAAAGTTCAATAGTCTTATTCCCTCATCGATGATTATGGGAAGCGTATGGTGACCAATTGTCTTTATAAAATCTACCTTAACTTCACCTTTTGTTGTTTTGATTGTTCCAATTAGAGTATTAGTACCATATTTTCTGGTTATGAGGCCATATTCATCTTGGAGATAGTGCATAAGTGAGAGGAAGTCGAAATCTTGTTCGGTGAAAAGGTCAAGGTCTACACTTTTCCTATGTCCAATCTGAAGGGCAAGCGCTGTGCCGCCAACGAGAGTGAAACTAGAGATTTTCTCTTCTTCCATTAACTTTTTTAGCAGTTCTAAAGTGCCTTTATCGACTGTTTCCTTTTGTAACATAACATTTCTTCCTTATCTATGCCGAATAATAGGGAGGCCCAATTTGCCTCTTTAGGGTTCATTGATGGGATTTTTTTGACGATTTCTGCAACTTTTTCGGGCCCTCCGTAGATGTTGTACAGGGCGTAGTAGTCTTCTTTTCTTCCAAGTTCAAGGACGCGTAGAACGGCTATTGTAGAGAGTTTTTCCCAGTCCGGATTATCCATATTGTAATCCCAAAGCAGCGAACGGGGATATTGACAGTCCGCATGTTGTTCCCAGTCGTCAAGGAAAGTCAGTCGTGTATGTTTTTTCTGTGATTTCATGTCTAAATTAGATGAAACTTCTTTAACCATTTGGAGTTCCTTCTATTTACAAATTTACACATAATTGTTTGATACAGCAAGTTTTGAGGCCGAAAATAATAACCCACATTATTATTTGGATTATAATGTGGGCAAGTAACAATGTGGTTTTCAATAACCCTATTTTGCAATCAGCTATTTGAGGTATGTAAGATATAAAAAAAATGTATCTACTCTATCCCCGTCAATAGCATTTTGCTTGTCAGTTTCCCTTTGGCGTCGTAATGCTCGGTTTTTATTACTCCAAGACCTTTACCAATCCAGGTAATTGTGGTGCCTTGTTGTGTTCCGATGATCGGATATTCGGCTTCTACGGTTTGAATGATCTTGAAACAAACGAATTGTCCTACAGGTGTGTCAACGATTTCGGCCCGTATTGCACGACGATTGAAAATGTGGAATACTAAAGGCGGCATATCCATATTTTCCGTTCCGCTTTTCATTTTCATTTTGAATGTGGCATTGGCATCGGGAAGGGTTTGTCCGGGTTTCAGTTTTGTTGGGATTACCATATCATTTCCTGACATGTCGGCTTCGAAGTCGACTCCTTCCAATCCTTGTGGAGAGACAAAATCAAGCAAATTCACATAGAAATTACCGTTTTGTGCACGCATTGAAACTGTGCCGCCGTTCTGGACACGGCCCTTAGAATCAGTTATCTGGCCGGATATTGTGACTTTTATGCTATTCTTTGTCCTGGAAATGTCCAAAACCTCCGACTTGTTGTATCCCTGCACCTTGCCTTTGCCATTGTACATTGTGTAGGTAATTACGGCTCCTTTCTTTAATGCATAATAGGGATCCTTATTATCCCAGTCTGAAGTGTTATCGGCAGGAGTACCTGTATCGGCGGGCTCAACGATGGGAGCATTGGATTTTTTTTGTTTTTTTTGCGTTGCAAGATCCTCGACTTCGTCGAAAGTTTTGTCAACGGCTTTTCTTGTTTTTTCTTGAACTTTTTCTTCTACTTTTTGTTTCGCCGCCTCTTCCGCTTTTTTGCCTAATTGCTTCAGCCAGCCTTGGGCACTGACCTCGCTAATGTTTCCGACCGCTATTAGCAGGACGAGAACTAAAGTTAGTTGTCTTGGTTTCATTTTACTTAATGGTTAGATTGTTTGACTGCTTATTTGTTGGTTGTTATGGCTTGCAGTGATATTTTTTCTACAATTCAAAGTTACATAAATATATGTAATTCACAACATTAGTATTATGAAAAGTTTTATATTTGCAAAGTGATGAGTGATGGGTACATTGAGAAGATTAATTATTATCTTTGTATCGGGGAACCCCCCACCAGCGACTTTTCGGTGGCCCTTCGGCTTTAGCCGTCGCCACGCTCGCAAAAGGGCCTTCGTTATCGGAGGCCCTTATTTTATTACTATTTTCCTTTGTCCGCTTATTCTCTTTTTCCTATTTTTGCAGTATGAAAAAACTTATTTTAATGGCAGTGGTGCTGCTTATTGCGGTTGGTGGTGCTGCGCAGGAAAGATATCAGAAAGTAATTCCTCCCCGGCGTTATGAGGAGGCTAATAAAGAAGTGAAAGTGAGACCTTTAGCTGTATTATTCGGGGATTCGATTACCGATGCCTGGCCTATAATGAGCCCGGAGTTTTTTACCCTTAACAATCTTATTGGCCGCGGCATCAGCGGAGAGACTACGAGTGACATGCTGATTAGGTTTCAGAAGGATGTGGTGGCTCTGAGACCCAAATATGTGGTTATCCTTGCGGGAACCAACGATATTGCAATGAACGACGGGCCGATCTCTCTTGAACATATCCTCGACAATATAATATCTATGTGTCAGATCGCCAAGGCCAATCGCATCAAACCCATACTTTGCTCGGTGCTGCCGGCTTATCTATACAGGTGGCGTACGGAGCTCACCCCTGCGGAGGAAATAGTAGAGCTGAATGAGATGATCCGTGCCTACGCCAAGAGTGCCCGTATTCCCTATGTGGACTACCATATGCAGATGAAGGATGAGCGCAACGGACTTCAAGAGGATCTCGGGCCGGACGGTGTCCACCCCAATCTTGAGGGCTACCGTATGATGGAGTCAATTTTGATTGACTACCTGAAGTAGCACACAATAGATATCAGCAACTGACAGGGTAGGAGAGCTTGTCGGCTCAGACAAGCATTGCATAATACATCACAGAATATCATATTAAAGAATGAAACCGCAAATCACCATACGCCAGGCGACCAAAGAGGATATCGCTCTTATTCGCGATTTGGCCCAAATTATATTTCCTTACACATACGGGAAAATGCTCTCCCCGGAGCAGGTCGACTATATGATGGAGTGGATGTATTCTCCGGAAAATTTAGCTTCGGGATTGGATTCGGGTCAGGAATATTTTATTGTGGAAGAGGAAGGGGAGGCTGTGAGCTATGCAGGTATTGCTCCGCAAGAGGATGATCCCGACGGCACCAAGGTATTTGAGCTGATGCGTCTCTATATTCTACCTGAACATCAGAAAACAGGGCTTGGTAAACTATTGTTCAATCACATTTGTGACCATATTCGAAGCAAGGGCTTCAAAAAGAGTAGAATGATGCTGCATGTCAATCGCGAGAATCCGGCAGTACGGTTTTACCTGCATCAGGGGATGCGAATCCTTTACAGCAAGGACTTTGATATCGGTAATAACTTCCGGATGAATGACCACATTATGGGTATGGATCTCTGACTTTTCACAAACGTATCATACCTTTGGAGTAGAGACGTGCGGTGCCGGAGATTAGAACGCGGTTTCCGCAATCCTCGCAAAATAGTGTTCCGCCGCGGGGCGAAATCTGCTTGGCAGTCATAACTCGTTTGCCGAGCCGTGCGCTCCAGTAGGGGATAAGTGTGCAGTGCGCCGAGCCGGTCACAGGGTCCTCCAAAATGGTGCTCTGCGGGGTGAAGAAGCGGGATACAAAGTCAACTTCGAGCTCTGAAGCGGGGGCGGTGATGATCACTCCACCCGGATCCATATTGACCATATCGAAGAGATTGCGCTCTATCTTTATCTTATGAATCTGCTGTTGCGAATCGTAAACAAGCAGATAGTCGCGCTCCTTTAATACTTCCAGTGGCTTGATACTTAAAGAATCATAGGTCTCTCTTGGAAGTCTTGCCGGCACTGCCGGTCGCGAAGGGAAGTTAAGTGTGAAGAGGTCATTCTCCACAGCTACTCTCAATTCTCCGCTTGCGGAGGTGAAAAGTATCTCGTCTATTGCCTCCTCTGAGTTCCTCGCTATGACAAAAGCTGTCGCCAGAGTGGCGTGACCGCAAAGATCCATCTCGATGTCGGGGGTAAACCAGCGTATGGAATACCCCTCTGTGCAGCTCTTTTTTATGAAAAATGCAGTTTCAGCCACTCCATTTTCGGCTGCTATTTTCAGCATCAAATCATCCTCAAGCCAATTTTTAAGCTGCACCACGCAGGCAGGGTTGCCCTTGAAGAGTTCGTCGGTAAAAGCATCGACATGGTAAGAGTTAAGTATCATAGCCAATATGTTTTATTGTTTGCTAAAACAGCGTTTTTTCTTCATTTAAATCGACCTTTACTATATCGTTGTCTTTGAAGTACCAAATATATCCGGTAACGCCCGGAAGGCCGATTTGCTCGAGATTCTTCATATAGTCGCGCACCTGCTTGCGATATTTTGCGCCATCGTGTTTCCCGAATTTGTAATCTATTACAATTGTTTCATTCTCTCCTAGAAGAATCCTGTCGGGGCGTTGTGTCTCTCCGTTGCTGATAAGGATTTCCTGCTCGTTAAGTGTATCATATGTGCCATCAAACCAGTGCCTTTCTGCTATCGATTCTATCCTTTTAGCGAGAAAATTCTTCGCATCCTTTCGTTCGGATTCTTTTAAGTCTCCTTGTATGACAGATCTGTTTACAGCTTCATCCAGGTCATCTATATTGTTGATTCCTGAAAGAATATCGTGGAGTACCAGGCCTTTGATACGGGGACTCTCCAAAGGGTCCTTTTCAAATTCAAAAAAGTCGCGCGCTCGGAACGACTGCTCGAGTCTATCACCAATAGGGATTGATGGGAATGATTTGACTGGTTTGGTCTCTATGCCGTTTTCGAGCACTTTGAGTTTTGGGGTTGCTCCTTGTTGATTTTTTTTGGCAATATCCAGGGCATGTTTATAGCGCCATTGGCCATTATTGGCTCGTGCTTCGTAGCAGCCATTGCCGTGATCTTTCAATTCTATATATTTACCGGCATCATTCTTTTGTGACTCTTCCTTGAGAAACTTGATGAGTTTGTGGGCCATTGAATTAGCGTCATTCGTATTATTCGTGTCATTCGTGTTATTCGCGTCATTCGTGTCATCGGGAGCATAGATTACCATCTCAAAATAGGCGCGTGTCATCGCTACGTAAGAGATATTCAAAGTGTCGATATGCGTATCCTTTTTTTCTTTCTCAAATTCTTCGTCAAAGTCCGTGTATCCCTTTGGGGTGTATTTTACGGGAACCAGGCCTATATCTCGAAACTTTTTATCTTTAGGTATGCACCAGAGATAGGGCGCCATCAGGCCTGCTTTGACGGTGGTCTTCTCTCTGAAAAACGGGATAATAACCGCTTTGAATCCAAGCCCCTTTGCTTTGTGTATTGTCATTACACATACGGCATCCTGATCGGAAGATGAGCTTATTTTGACATTTTGACCCGTTTCTTCCCACCATTCGAGAAATGCGGGTAAATCAGACCCCATACGTGTCATAAATGCATTTACCTCATCAAAAAATGCCTGCACAAACTCTATTTCATAATCCGGAATTTCATCAAATATGGTTCTGGTGATAGCTTCACAGCTTCCGTAAAGCGAGAGCCCTTTCAAATCAGGAATTTCAGGGAGATTTATTTCACCGTTTTCATTTTCCGTGAAAAGATTTTTGAGCATCAACCGGTTGATCTGATCTTCAGGATTGTCAACATATTTGAGCAGTGTCACAATCTTAAGAACAGCTCTGGAATAGCCAAGCATCAGCACGTCTTCCGTGACGACGTTGATTCCTTTTGAAATCAGTTTCTCCACAACCATTTTGCCTTCATTGTTTGTACGAATAAGTATCGTGATGTCTTTCAGCCGATATCCCTCTTTTTGAAGGCGTCCGATCTCGCCGAGGTCGTCAACATCATCATTTTTTCCTGTGAGAGCCTCCAAAGCATTCTGTTCCCAGGCTTTTTTATCCTCTTTGTCAACCTTAAACAATCTGACTTTGACAGCACCGGCATTGTAACGATTGATGTTGGCTTCGTTTATAGTTATGTCGGGCATTTTTTGACGACATTCTCTGTAAATATCTTTTGCGTAAAGGTCATCTTTTGTAATGGTTTCGAAGAAATTACTATTGAATTCCACTATCGTCTCGGCACTCCGCCAATTTTCCTTTATCACCTTGGGTTCTACATTTTTTCTATTCGGCAGATTAATTAGAAGGGAGGAGTCAGAACCTCTGAATCTGTAGATACTCTGTTTGACGTCTCCTACGATAAGGTTGTCATGTTTTTCGGAGATATTGTTGTCGATTAAAGGCTCAAAATTCTTCCACTGCAGCTTTGATGTGTCCTGGAATTCATCCAGTAGTATATGGTCTATCCTGTTGCCTATTCTTTCATAGATGAACGGAGTGTCGCTCTCATCGATTATCCTGTTGAGAATATCCGCAGTCCTGCTAAGAAGGATGAGATTGTTTTCCTTGAGATAGGCATTTATTTCACGGAAAATATCGGCTGTGAGTCCCAGAAGGTATATATTCTTACGAATGATGATTGAGGTGTTGTAAGCAGTATAATTGTCGGAAAAATGTTTCTTCAAATCCTCGACCTTTATCTGGAGGGCCGGAGCAAAATTGGCTCTGTATTGATCTGACATTAATTTGTCCTTGGTTGAACTGCCGGATCTGCACCATGTTGCAGCATCTTCAAATGAATCGCAATAAAGCTTTCCGGTGGAATTGACATATTTGCCTTCCGTGATGTTTTCGAATCCTTTTCTTGGACTGCGGTCACCTGTTTTCATATTCGGTATGGAAACGGCAACTCTGTCATATTCGATTATGATCTCCTCAGCCAAACTTTTCGCTTTACTTTCAAAATTTTTTATAAAAACATTCAACATCTTGAGGAAACCGTCAATTTTTTTGGAATCCGTTGTGCTTGTGCCCTCACTATCCGTGTCTCTCCGATAGAGAGACTCCACTTTGCCTCTTTGGAGGAGGAAATCCTCTTTGAAGAGCAACTCCGAAAAATTGGCGAGTTCTCTACGTATATCCCAGGAGCCGCCCTCATTTATGACACTAAGTGAATAATCCACAAGCCAGTCCAACAAAGGTTTGTTTTCTTCATCCCCAAGAGTCTCCATCATACGATCAACTGCCTGTGCAATTACCTCCTTGGTGTCAAGTTCTACATTGTAGGAGCCATACTGCCCCAATTCCCTGGCAAATGTCTTCATAACCACCTGGAAAAACCTGTCTATGGTGCTTACGTTAAATCCGGAATAGTCGTGAAGAATCTCTTTTAGGAACGTTTCGGCTTTTTTGTCGCCCTCAGCTGCTTTTATAAAGAGTTTTTCCAGAATGCGCTCTTTCATCTCGTCAGTTGCCTTGTTGGTGAAGGTCACAGCGAGAATATTCCTAAAGGGACGTGCATTGCCGGAGTTATGGCTCTCTTCGACCATTCTTATGTAAGCCTCGGTAAGGTTATGGGTTTTGCCCGCACCTGCAGAAGCTATAATTATCTCCGGATTCTCTCTTGTGTTGCTCATTTCGGTGGATTTTACAGTATTTTGCAGATGTTGCGGAAATTGCAGTATCGGCAGGCGCCGAATTCTCCGTCGTCAAAAGTGACAGCTTTGAAATCTATAGTATCATCAAATATCTCGGTTATTTTTTCTCTGACTTTCTCTTCAAATGCTTCCATTATCCCCGTTGTAAGTCCCTGCTGAGAGCGTAAGGGATTCTCTTTGTAGAGATCTCTGAGCGAAAAGACAGCCGGAGTAATATTGTCTCCGTCGGTGTCGCATTGTTTAGCATACATCATTTTATAGAGCATCAGCTGGAATGAAACCGAATTTTTTACGCAGGAGCCATTCTTCTCTTCCTTGAAAAGGTTATCGATCAGCACATTCTCTTCGGATGCCCTAATGCCGAGCATTTTGCCATCTACACTGCCCGTTTTGTAGTCGATAATCCTGATTTCGCCACCCTTTTCATCGACCCTGTCGATGGATCCTTTAATGTTCACTGTGCCGATATTGTTAATATCCATTGGATAGTCGACACGCATTTCGGAAGCCCTGAATGTGAATGGGGCATATTCCCGATCAATCTCGAGACTCTTTTCCACAAAGGATGCTATCAGTGAAAATACTATTTTCTCCTGGCCGGAGAGATCTTCATACTCATATCGGATATTACCACTTTCATAACTGTATTTCCGTTTTTTCCTTGCCTCGGCAAATCCTTCAAGTATCAGCCCTGCAATTTGCTCCTTATCTTTTCTAAGGGACTCTATATGGTCGGCATCCCGGGTTGATGCTCCTTTGCTGCTATTAGGCATATATAGTTTCTCCATCACATAGTGGTAGATGGTACCGAACTGGGCTCCATCCACTTCATCCACCACTTCATCCTCCTCACTGATACCCTCGACATGTTTGAGGTAAAACATTCTTTGGCATTTGAAATAATCATTCAGTGTAGAGGCGGAGAAACTGCCTTCGAAGCTGCCGTCCGGTTTTCTAAGGTACTTTTCGCGAAGTTTTTTAATTACCGATTGGCTCTTTTTTATATCTCGGTTGTAATTTTCTTTATCCTTCATATTGTAGGAAGTGGCACTTTGGCTGATATGCAGTCTGCGTTTCCCATTTTTATCAGGTATGTTGTATCCATATTTAAGCTGGTGGATGTAGCGGCTCGGCTCTCCAACCTTAGTGCCCTCGGTACGGGAGTCGTATATCAGCCAGATATGTTCTGCCCTGCAGATGCTGCGGTAAAAGTGGTAAGCGGAAATGGAGTCCTGATACTCATAAGTAGGGAGTCCGAAACCCAAACGAAGATTGTATGGTATAAAAGAGTTGCTGACATTGCCCGAAGGGAATATCTCCTCGTTGCAAGAGAGAATTATCACATTTTTGAAGTCCAGCGCTCTTGTCTCAAGAGGCCCCATAATCTGGATGCCCTGCAAAGGCTCACCATTATAAGGGACTGAAAGTACTGATATGATTTGTTTCAGGAGGCGAAAATAGGTTTTAATCTCCATTACCGGGAGTCCGAGGCCGGAAAGGCGTCTGACCGCCTTCAGGTAGTGGTATGCAGCCTCTTTGTCGATTTCTTCCAGATGTTCCTGTACCAGGTGGAGAATAGTTTCAATGTAATCTCCCGCCTTTACCGAATCCCGGCATGGAATGAATATGGATTTAAGCAACTCATTATCCCCGATTTTCTCCATAGGCACATATACAAGGTTTCTTCCGATAATCTCCTCTCGGAGACTCTTTAGAAGCTCCTTCGTTACCGCAGATGTTATAAAGGGATGGCTGAGAATGGCAATAACACTTTTGTGATGGAATGAGACAGTTCCTTCTTTTTTCACACGAATCTTTTTCTGTAACTCTTCCAATTGGGAAATGAAGGTGGCACTATGTGAACTGCTCAAAGGATAACCCATCGTGACGTTGACCTTATCAATAGACTTAGGTATAGAGTTGAGCATCGGCTGAAGTAGACTTTCATCGGGCAGGATGATGGCGGTTTCTTCCAAAGCCGTATGAGTCTCCGGACCCTCATTTTGTTGGCAATAAATCTTTGTCAAAATCTCCGATACCAGTCTGGTCTGTCCTACTGCCGAAGGAATGCCCACAATTTCTATCTTACCAGGTCCTACATCGTTGAGGAGTGGTTCAATAGGTGTTCCGTAAGGCTCTATTGCCACTTTCTGGGCAAATTCCATGACATTTCCCTCTTTTACACGAAGCATAAACTGCGAGGATTTGTTGGATTCGTCAGTGAGGATATTTCCATAATAATCCCAGATAAAATCGACCTCAATCCCATTTCCGGGCTTGTTGAGGTGCCTGAAAAGTCTCTTTTCACATTCATTGAGGGCGTTTAGACCTACAAAAAGGATTTTTTTGTACTTTCCGCACTCTTTCTCCAAAACCTGTTGTCCCGTCCCGCTCTCCAGCGATTCGGCTACATCGCGGTACATCATTCCCTCATACATCAGCCCTTTTGATCTCAGTACCTCGCGGAATGAGTCGTAAAACTCATACATTTTATCCCAGATAGTGTGAAAATCCCTCTTGATATCTATTTTTTCATTCTCTTTTGTCGCGCTTATTCCATCACCCCAGCTCCCGCAAAATTCCCTGATGGCATTTTTTTGCACCTCACTCATATAATCGTTTTCATCTGCAGTCATCTTCTTGAGATCTCCGATATTTGTAAAAAGCTGTTTTGCATCGACCAGATATTTATCTATATCGTCGAAATCATTGAGAAACACATCTCCCCAATAGACGAACTCGTCAAATGTATTCTGTACATTGCCCTCTTTATCAGCATAGAGTTTAGCATACTGCCGGTACAATACGTAGAGTGCTTCAATCTTGTCTACCGGTTGTCCACCTGAAAGTTCCAGAAAGAAATCATTGATTGTAATCATCTTAGGCGCAAAAAGAGCCTCACCCTCCATGCATTGGGTCAGATACTTCCTGAAAAAGATCGATGAGCGCCTGTTTGGAAAGACAAAACAGAGCTTGTTGATCTCACTTTTATGTTCTTGATAAAAATGGCGTGCGACGCAATAGAGGAATTTCTGTTCCATACTTCTCTTGTTTTACAATACTATATCGTCCGGCAGTAATTATATCGTACAATTTACAAATATACATTTTAAAGGTGAAAAAGTTTTTATATATTTGTGAAGCTTTTCAAAAAAGGGGATGAAACTTAAATTTTCTTATAGGGATACGGTTTGTGAGGTTGTCGAGGGCAGGGGCTCTATAGCTTCAGTCGGCAATCTTGTAGGAAATGAACGCAACGTGCTTGTGGTTACCGATAGCGGTGTGCCGACAAAATATACTCAATCAGTGCTTGCACAATTTTCAAACGTTTCCCTTCTGACAATTCCCCAAGGTGAAGAGAGCAAGAATTTCAAAACATTGGAAGTGATTATTTCTGCTCTCAGGCAGCAGAATATTGACCGTTCAGGTGCACTGATAGCGGTAGGAGGCGGTATGACGGGCGATATCGCCGGATTTGCTGCTTCCTGTTACAATCGCGGTATAGATTTTTACATTGTGGCCACCACTTTGCTGGCTCAGGCGGATGCATCCATAGGGGGGAAGACTGCTCTCAATTTCGGTAACATCAAGAATCTTGTAGGAGCCTTCCACCATCCAAAAGGTGTAGTGATCGATACGGATACCCTCCGGACCCTCGATCCAAGGCACCTATATAGCGGACTGGCTGAGGTAATAAAGATGGCTGCGACTTCCGACGCCGCTCTATTTGCCCTGATTGAGTCTGATAAGCCTCTAAATGAGATGCTGGATGAAATTGTTGCGGCTGCTCTTCGAATCAAGTGCGATATTGTCCTTCAAGACCCACTTGAGCAAGGTCTACGCAAGGTGCTCAATTTTGGACACACCATAGGTCACGCCATCGAGGTTGCGTCTAACGGTAAGTTCTTACACGGAGAATCCGTTGCGGCAGGTATGACATATTTCTGTTCCAAAGAGATGCGTCAGAGACTGGAAAAGATACTCAAGAGATATCATCTGCCTATAAGATCACCCTTTCCAAGCGATGTGCTGATGCCATATATCATTCAAGACAAGAAGCGTACGAATGGGCTAATTACCACTGTTTATGTTGAATCTCCCGGTCGATTCGAGTTCAGAAAGATGACTCCGGAAGAGATTGCAGGACTGTTTTCAATTAGTTAGATATTTTATGAAGTACAGTGAACTGGAATATGGACTCATAGGAGAACGTCTCGGGCACAGTTTGTCTCGTGAAATACATCGGAAGCTCTCATCTTGTGCCTATGAATTGTGCGAGATCCCCAAGGATGAACTTAATCTTTTTTTTAGTGAATCGAATTTTAAAGGCATAAATGTTACACTACCCTACAAACAGTCTGTGATACCGTTTCTGGATGTCATCTCTCCCGTTGTGGCGAGCATAGGTTCGGTAAACACTATAATACGGAAGAAAAATGGCCTTTTATATGGCCACAATACCGATTATCCAGGGTTCAATTCCCTTGCAAAGCATGCCAATATAGGCTTCTCCGACAAAAATATCCTTATTTACGGTAACGGTGGTACTGCAAAGACAGTCCGTGCGGTCACATTGGCTGCCGGCGCAAAATCCGTTACATTCGCCGTCAGAAAAGTGACAGGTGAGGACCAGGTGGCGATATCGGATCTGGAAAGCAATACGCTTTTGTGTGAGAATAAGCAGATCATAGTAAACGCAACTCCTGTGGGCATGAGTCCCGATGACGAAGGCAAAATAGTTGATCCTGCGATTTTTCCCAATTTGGAGGGAGTGTTGGACTGTATTTACAATCCATTGCGTTCCAATCTTGTACTTGATACACATAAACTCGGACTCAAGGCTGAAGGTGGACTCTATATGCTGTTGGTACAGGCTTGCTTTGCGCAAGAACTCTTTAAGGATAGTGTCAATGACCCAATCTACAACTATGAAAAAATAGAATCACTTTATTATGAACTCCTGCGAGCCAAGGAGAATATAGTGCTAACCGGAATGCCCTCCAGCGGCAAGAGTACAATTGGAGCGATACTTGCCGAGAGACTTGACAGAAAATTCTTTGACACCGATAAGATGATAGAGGATCAGACGGGATCAGACATACGTACTATTTTCATGGAAAAAGGGGAAAATGCTTTCCGCGAACTTGAAATAAGTGTGGTGAAGGAGGTTTCGTCACTTCAGGGGGCTGTCATCTCTACAGGCGGAGGTTGCGTACTTAATCCGTTAAATATTCACCGACTCAAGCGCAATGGACGTATCTATCTTCTGGATAGGGACCCCAACCTGCTGACATCTTCAGTAGACCGCCCTCTTGCATCTGACAGGGACCAACTCTTTGATCTCTATGCCGGACGCAGGAATCTCTATTTCGACACGGCCGATGCAGTGATCGACAACAATACTTCTATGGAAGATGCGGTAGAGAGGCTCGTCAAAGTGCACCTTGGACTTTAGAATCTCCAGCCTACCGATATAACGGGAGTGAGATAAACAGGCCAACTATAGAAAAGTTGGGCTCCGGCTTTAAGAATTAATCCTTTTGGCCCCTCGTAGCGGTAGAGTAACAGAACGGTTGCGCCTATAGGTCCGAATATTGTTTTGAGTTTATTCTCCTGCTCCTCACGTATGAATTCGAGCCTTGATATCAATCCAAGACCTAACTCCAGATGGTGATTGGAATTTTTGAAAAAAACATAAGAGAAACTTATCGGGAATGTGACTACGGGTGCCGTCTCGGCACCAATTCCGGCATAAATCTGCCAAGACCTATGGAGTCCGAGGGAAATTCCAAAATTGGCGCTGTACAATTCGTATGGGATCAGCGGTGTGTGCGTTAGCGTTATAGAGAAGCGACTTTTGTTGTAGGGCTTTTCAACGTCAGGTTCTTGTGCCGACGTAAAGAAAACTCCTGCAAGAAGTAGACAAATTGCTACCCCCACCTTTGCTAATAATAGTTCGTTCCTCTTCATGCTATCATAACAAAGATAGGGAAAAATCTTTTTTCTTACTTATCAAAATATCACGAAAGTTTTTTCAAAATTCCAGTTTTCTACGCGGATAAAGGCTTTGCGGGAGACGATGTTCAATCCGATGTATATATCGGCAAGGCTTTCGGCCTTGAAATCATAGCCTAACTCTTCCATATAGCGTCCAAGGGGCAGTGAGAGTCTTCCTTGACAACCGGTTGTTTCATCTTTTGTTCTGTCGAGAAATAGTTCCATCATTATGGATGCGTCACCCTGTCTTGGTATGCGCAGTGAATATTCTCCGATAGGGGAGGCTTCTGGTACAACGCACTCAAAATTCCCCGGAAGTGGTTCAAGGGTGTAACGGTCAACGCCATGATAATTGCCTTTCACTATCATACGCACCTTATCAAGTCTATTCTGTATGCCACTTTCCGTATTTTCCACTCCACTTTCTTTTATATGTACGGTAGTGAATTGTTTATGTGCTTCCATAAGGACGTACGCCTTTTCGCCTGTCGCCTCTATTGTAGTACTGAATGCGTAAAGGGAATCGGCCTGACTGCCTACGGCGACAGTCAAGGCCTCTTTACCTTTTTTGGAAAGAACGCCGGATATCCTGATACTGCCCTTGGAGACGCTTTCCTGACGGATAGTGTCAATCAGATCGACCGGAATGGTTTCGCAGAAGTTGAAATCTTCTCCGGAGAGTGTTACATTATATTCCCCGTCTACCATCCTGTGGATGAAATCATATTTAAGCACTTTGGAATAGTCCATCGTCAGACGACACGGACAGGGTGTCCGATCTTCAAGGATGCTGCAGCTGCAAAGCAGGAGTGTCAGAAATCCGGTTAAGCTCTTTCTCATTTGAACAACAAATATTTGTAGTGGTCAGATCTCTTCTATAATTTTACCTCCATCTTCCCAAGGTGCAACTGTAATTGTGGCGTCAATGGCATCAGTTGTGGGTTTTGTCTCGGGATCATTTGAGCCGAGGTTTTTGATTGTCAGAGAGATGTCATAAGCAGTGTTGCGTGCGAAGGATGGGAGTGTGACAGGATAGTAGTAAGTGTTGCCTTGGATTTCCGCCACGACGACGAGGCGTGTTTTTCTGGCCGACCAGGTTGTAATGTCTGTGGAGTCTCCGGCGGTATCATTGGCGTAGCCGTAGAAACAAAAACCCGGGGTGTCGCTACTTCCCGTGGGAATATTCCTTTCGTTTGGATTGCCAAGCAGTGATTCCGGAGCTTCCGATTTAGTGGTACCGTCAATCTTGACACCCGAATTGCGCCCCATCTTGTTGCTCCATGTGCCGATGGCAGCAGTACCGGCAAGATTTTGGTTTGAAACAACATTGTCAAGCATCACATATTTTATCTTTATCGTGCCATATCCGGCTGAAAGATTGTTGGTTACCTTTACAAGTCTGGCACGTGCGACAAGACGTGAAATGGTGATTTCAACTGATTCGGTACCTGAGGCCTTCACCTCAACCTCCTTTTCTCCGGACATCACGAATCCGCTTGAGGAAGCGTTTTGCGCCAGTGTCAGAGCCTTCGTCTTGAGAGATGATTTGGTAACTGAAACCGAAAGTGTTTCTCCCAGATTGGCTACGGCCCAGATTTCGTATCTGCCTGTCTGTACCCTGTCAATGGTTTTAGAGAGGGCCGTACCGTTATCAAAATAGTATTTGCAGACCTCTCCGTCGAAAATAAAAATCTGGAGGTTATTTACTGTTGCCTCATTGCCGACTACATCGGTTACGGCTTTTGTAAGGATATCTCCTTTGACGTTAATTGTGAGTCTGCCTTCGCCCGCGCTGTTATCGGGTTCAATGGCGTTGCAGGCAGTCAAAAGCGCTACAACGGCAAGAATGGATAGGATTTTTCTCATTGTTTTGAAATGTTAATAAAAGTTTGTAAATTGTTAATAGTTGGTAGCTCTGAAAACGGTTTTCGGTTACACTTCGTCATCTATTTCACCGCCTTCATTCCACTCGCTGATTTTTACTGCAGTTTTAATGCTCCCCGGCTCTATAAGGGGATCTTCGGGATGGGAAACCCCTTCTCTAGTGATTGTTATGTCATACAAATAGTGAGTGTTGGCAACAATCTTTTCAATTGTCACAGGGTAGTACCATAATGTTTCTCCCAATGTCGCTTCAATCACAAGTCTGGTCTTTCTTGCACTCCAGAGAGTTCGGTCAAAGCAATCTATGCTCGAATTGGGATAGGGGTAAAGGCTCTCATCAATAGCCAGAGAGTCCCTGTCAGCCATTCTTTTATCAATCAGACCACTACAGATCAGATTGTCACATGAACTCTGTTGATATTCCATTTTGTTGTACCAGAGGTCCTCGTCTCCCGGCATTGCAGTAAGTGCGTAGTTGTTCTTACCCGCTACGTTAGTCAAATAGATTCTACGGATGGTAAATGGCTTCCCGGCAAGGTAAGAATTGCCGAATTCGGTTTTTATCATACACTCAACTTTAGCTATCATCCTGTGCACAACTATCTCCAGTTCCATATCTGAATCAATTTCAGCAGTTAAAGTTCCTGTCATTTGAAATGATCCTATGCCATTGTTCCGGAGATGGCTTTCACACATCAACAATTCCTCAGCGGAAGAAGGAGCCACCGGTAGTTCGGGAGAGTTGACAAAGCAACAAAATGTGCATTGTCCGCTCGGTAGGATAACTTCGTAATCGCTACCTGTGCCTGTGATTCTATTGATGAAAGTTCCTTCGGTGCCGAATATGTAGAGTTGTACACTGTTGATCCGCATCTCTTCTTCAGCTGTAACTCCGATGGCACGAGTGACCACAGAAGTGCCATTGAGTGAGATTATGACCTTGTGAAGCCCGCCTTCGCATGGTTTAAGATCGTTGCATCCGCAAAGCAGCAGTAGTGCTGCGGTCAGTATCATCATATATGTGGTAATCTGTTTCATTCGAAGTATCGGTTTAGGTCATACATCCTTACAAGTGCATATATTTCGGGATCGAGATTTCCCCTGTGTATGTAGTGGCTGTCTTCTCTACAGGCTTTCAGGTAGTGCTCCGCCGCAATTTTGCTCTTACCGTTGCGCGCCTCCAGCAGCGCCATCAGGTAGCTCACCTGTGGAGTTGCTGGGAGTTCCGATAGGAGATTTAGAGCTGATTCATTATAATCAGCCGCACAGTAGGCTACAGCGGTATTGAAGTCTCTGTAAGGTGCGAGCAGATTAGCAGCCAGTTTATAATCTCTATTTCGCAGTGCCTGCACTCCGGCCATATATGCGCTGTCAACAATGGTGGTATGTATGGTATCCTGTATCATATCCCTGCGGTGGAGATGGAAGTCAAATCTCACCGCACGCAGCCTTGGATAGATCCCGTAGGCGAGGTGAGGGTAGAACCCTTCCATCGAGAGTTCTCTCTCGCGCTTATCCTTGTTTTGTTCTGCAGAGAGCAGGAAATATCTCTCCTTCTGCAGTGGGGTCAGCACGGTATCTGTCAGTACAAGCCGATCCAGAGCACTCCAGTCTTCCGCTACGCTTCGTGAAATGAATTCGACAGCGACCTTGGGTGACCCCTTGTCAGGCTCTACCAAGGAGCTTTCCATATGGATGGAAAATCCTCTCTCACGAGCCGAAGAATCACACCAACTTTTGATAAAACGCTCGAAATAACGGCTGACTGATGCGCTTCTGCGCTTGCTCAATCTGGAATTGTGCTCCCAGCTTCCTTCAGGAGAAGAACCGGCGGTGACAACTATGGAGTCAAGGTCAAAATCCCTGTTTTCGAGCAACAAACGCAGGGTCCTTCGAATACGGGCTATTTCCCGATAGTTGTCGGAGAGATCTTCAAGTATCTCGTCGCAGTCTTTTTCAAATTCTATATAGCAGACATCGTCGGCTTTGACCCTTCTTGATACTACTTGTGTCAGATATCTCTCACGATCTTCGGCAAATGCGCTCAGAGAGGAGATGTAAAAAGTGAGAGGAGCGCTTGGTTCTATGGTATAAATTCTATTATCTTGCTCGTAGATCTCTCCTTTTAACACGATTTGAACTTTACGAAGATTGGGTCGAGTTTGTACTCTCTGTACATAGTTGTATATGAAATCACCGGTTGCATTACGCATGACGGTATCCAGGCGAAGGAGTTCGGCGACTATCGGTGCCCTGACATATCGGTCGTACATTTTGCCGATATTTACTTTTTTCCATTCGTTATGCCGAACGAGCATGCTATAGGTATAGTGTTCCAGAGCATCCTGTGCAGTTATTCCATAGTGAGAAAAGAAGAGTTCGTCTGAAACATATGCGGAGTCAGTGCGATACTTGTAGAGTTCGGGGATGTTTCTTTTGATGAATACCTCCAACTGGTGCATATCGATGAATCTGGTGCTATCAGTGACAATAGAGTTGAGAAACCTGCGGTATTGCTGATATCCGCGTAACTGACTTTTGCGGTAGCTCTCACCCGTGATAAGAATGCGGTCAAGATCTACAGTATCTTCGAGGATATGCATTACCGGCACCATCCTCAATTGCCATTTGCTGTCGCGAAGCTCTTTTGGAACCAGCACCTGAAATTCTATTTCCACTTTTCCGTGTCGCTCGGCTACATTACGGAACCTGGCAGTCACTACGGCTGCTTGCAATTCCTCAATGGCCACCATTTCACCTGTTCCTTCATCTCTAATTGCCCTCATAAGGTGGTATGAGTTTCCCTTATCGTCTTCGACCACCGAGGTATCGCGCACGACCTGCGGTATGGTGATTTCCCGTAGGGTGCTTCTCTTTTCCTGAGGCAGGGAGATGGATGTCGAATAGTCGGCAAGAGATACTATTTTATCGGACAAGCCTCCGCAAGAGGAGAAGGAGAGCACTATTGCAGCCGTAGTGAAAAATAATGTGATTCCGTATTTCATTCTCTATGTTCAAAAAATGTAAACCAGTGAAACTATCAGTTCGCCAGGAATAACGAACCATCCGTGAGCATTATCTTCCGAAAGTATGGTTCCGCAACGTGGGCAATCGTAACGCGTATACCATCTGTGCCCACCCCATATGCCTGCTCCAAACTCAATATTAAACCGACTATTGATCATATAGGAGTATCCGAAAGCTGCCTCTGCACCTATTGCAACCCCTTCTTCGGTGATTTGCCGCCCAAAAAGCCCTCCGCAATTATACTCGCGTACTTGTGTGCGCATTCCGAACCACCATGATGAGAAGATATTCCATGGCCAGTACCTCGCCCCGAGTGAAGCCTCGCGTTTCCTATTCTGAACAAAGCCTTTCTCCTGTGAACCATACTGCCATGGATTGTACCTGACTCCGGCATTTAGGGAGATATGGCGTGAGGCAGCAACAGAAATCTCACCGCTCAAAGTTCCGAAATTGGCTATATCCGCCAAATTGGCTGAAACGGCAATATGTTGTGCGCTTGCAATTATTGTGTTGCAGAAAATGATAACTATTATTGAAAAGAATCTAACCATATTCGTCGTGAATTATCTATTTTACCGCAAAAATATATAATATTTATAAAACACCAAAAATAAATCACTAAAAATATAGTATAAATTGACAAAATAAAAATGATGTTATTATTGCAATCAAAATAATTAATACATAAATAATATGATACCTATAATAAAAGAAATAATCCCTACTGCGGTCGACGGTTGCGCTCTGACCTATTCTGCACTATCCCGATTAAACCGATGTGATAGTGGACTGAAAGATCTCTCTCGCAGCATTTCCAGACTATATGGAAGCGATGGATGACATGGAGAGGGAAGATGCCTCTGACCGCAATATAAAGGCGATTCTCAATCATCTAAGGTCAGCATGGATAAAGGTTGAACAGGCCGCAACCATGCTAATATAGTAGATGCGGCACTCAGAATGGCGGAGCGTATGGCAGATTTTGTATAGTAGAACGAAGAACCGGGCAAGGCGCTCAAGAACGCTCAGGAAAAGTATGAATCTTCAGAGAAAAAGATAAACGAGGGTGGACAGAGCATTGTAAATTCTGCTAATGATGCATCCGCTACGGTGTAGCACCCGGTAAGAACAAAGCCCTACCATTTGAAGATTAATTATATTTTAACTAATCATAGTCGATGCCCAGACTATTCTACTTTCTGGAATGCTGTCAATAAAGCTTCGGCAAATTATAGGGATTATCCGGATAAAGGTGCTTGTAAAAATCTATCATCATCCTAATAATCATCTTTTCGTGTGTTATATCCTCATGAATATACTCAACATTGGCATTTACCTCCCTTAGATATTCGTATAGTTTATCTCCACAAATTGAGGGAACATATAGGTCGTTATAACAGTTGTATAAATGAACCTTGACTTCAGGTAGCCAATCATTTGGTATTGAATTTTTTTCCAATGCATCCATAATCAATTGTCGGTATTGATTCTCTTCATTTTGTAAAAAATCCTCATCTAAATAGTCGTTAAGATCGGTGCCGATATAAGACGTAACATCTTTGAGGCCTTTATGACCATCACATAGTGAGGGGAATTCATCCAAAAGTTTGCCCTTAAAAATCTTTGTAAAATCTATATTTAAATTCTCATAGTAGTTCAAAGACCAGAGTATGAAGGGTATGGAAGCATAGTTAGAATTACGACTCTCAAATATGTTCTTCATAAAGAGGTCCGGGTAGTAAGGACCTCCTCCTACAAAGATATCTTTCACACCTATCCCAAGCTCCTTGTGGATTGTGAGATATCGGGCCATTGACCAGATGGCTGAACCACCAAGGGAATAGCCAAGTAGATAAATATTTTTAGGTAGTTTGTAGTGATAGCGATTATAAATAAACTCTCTGGCTGCCAGATAAAAATCCGTACCTGTTTCAGCTAAATTATCATGTTGAATTATAGAGATGGGTTGATTTGAACTGATACCCTGTCCAATCCCATCCGGTATCATACATATATAATCACCGGATATAGCCAACAGGGCCTCCAAACTGAATCGAACATCTGTACCGCTATTCCCTTTGGTTTTTAAAAGAGGATATACGAAGATTACACCTTTGGGCAACCTATTTTGAGGACAATATAGGAGTCCGGATGCCACAACGGATTCACCAAGGGGATCTTTAGTGTTATATGCAATGCCATGTACGGTGTGATCCTTTGAAAGCGCAACATAGAGGTTGAGTTTTTCGAGCACTTGTTGTGTTTGTTCCTCGTTATAACCAGCTTCCAACAACATTTCTCTAGGAGTGGCCCCAAACTCTCTGGAAGCCTTCTTGATAAGCTCTTCCATCTTTACATTCTCTTCGAAGAGTTGATGGTTGAATTTAACATATTCAATTTCCACAAATACCGGCTCTTTTTCACAACCGAAAAAAGATAAAGTGAAAACGAATAATGTTAAAAAAGAGCGTTTCATCTATATATAAATTAATATGATAATCTCACACCTCAAAAAAAATATTTGAGATGTAGTGAGCCTGCAATACCATCCATTGAATATGATTCGCTCAACGTATAATCAAATGCATGAACCATCACCGATGTTTCAAAATTCTTAAATAATTGATACTTCAATTCAACAGTAGCATAAATTGCTTTTTGATCAAGGAAATAAGCTATTAAAGAGCTTAGTGAAAGTAAGTTGGAAAAAGGATAGTAGATTTGTCCGGCAAAGCTCCAGTGTGAGGTAGTCAATTCTCTCAAAGTGTGATTATTATGCACATAATAAACCGTAAGGTCAGATATGTCATATGGTTTATTTGTATATAAAACTTCGGTTTGCAAGATAAAATTATTTGAAAACACTTTATCCATACCCATGGAAACCTGAACGACGTTCTGCTTTTCACTGACCTTATGGAAATCGTGAAAATATGAGCCTTCAAATCTGATATTAAACTTGTTCAACTCAGTAGTAAAGCCTCCTCCTGCAAAGAGGTAATGGCCTCTATAAACTCCTCCCAGTAATTGATAATCAAATTTACGGTATAAATTTCGATGTAATATGGCAGCAGTAGGGGAGCCCTCTCTGTCAGCTGAGACCGCAATTTCGCTTGTCGCAACTTCGTCGTGATAAAAAGAGACACGAACGGCATCGCAGCCCATTCTCTCGGTATACATGAAGTTGAAAAAAGGATATGAGTCAAATACATCATTAGGATTCCACAATATTGTATTTCCCCAGTTAATCCTCTGACGTCCAAGAGTAATCTCAACCTGATCGGTTGCCCACCGCAATGCCAATCGGTCCAAGGCAAAACTCAACCATTTATCCTCTTTGTCTACCAATGAATAGGAGAGTTTCATCAGGTTATTTTCGTCAGTTGAAGTTCCTTTTATCAGTTTAAGGATATCGCTATTTCCAATTGAAAAATTGGCTCTGCTACTTATGTAAAGGTCAAAACTATTATTGATGCTCCAATTAAAATTTAATTTTTGGGAAGTCATATTTTGCCATAAAGTTTCATCAAAAGGGTCAGGTCTAGTCTTTCCAACTAGAGAATGGTTGTGTATGTAGCCAGACAGGCTGATTTGAGCGTATGCACTACAGCAACTGAGACAAAATAAAGAAAATCCTATGATAAACCTAACGAGCATAAGTTTCATCCTTTGTGATCCTTCCATCTTCAAGTGTTATAAGTCGTCTGGCCTTATTCATTACACGTGGATCGTGAGTTGAAAAAAGAAAGGTTATCTTCTCTTTCTCGTTAAGAAGAAGCATAGTATCAAGCAATGTTTCGGCAGCTTCAGTGTCCAGATTAGCAGTGGGTTCATCTGCAAGTATGAATAGAGGCTTGGAGGCTAAAGCACGAGCTACTGCAACCCTTTGCTTTTGGCCACCGGAGAGGGTCGAGGGCCGAGAGTTGGCGCGATCTTTCAGACCGATCAATTTTAGAAGTTCGGTTGTTCGTGCTACTCGTTGCTCTTTGTAGATGCCCTGCAATTCCATTATAAAGGCTATATTCTCTTCTACCGTCAAAACCGGAATGAGATTGAGGAATTGGAAAACAAATCCTATGTTATGCAAACGAAAGTTCACAAGCTCTTTATCTGTAAGCTGATTTATATCCCTTCCATTTACGAACACTTTTCCGGACGTGGGAGTTGTAAGCCCTCCTATCAGGTTAAGAAGGGTCGTTTTTCCGGAGCCTGAAGGACCCACCACTGCAGTAAACTCTCCACTCGTGATAGTTAAGTTAACACTATCTGTTGCCATTATCTCCGATTTGCCGTCTAGAAACAACTTGGTCAGGTTATCTGTTCTTACGATTATGGATTTACTGTTTTCTGTCAACTCATTCATAACTACACTTTAGTTTACTTCAGGACCTTTTTAATAGGCGATATTGTTGCAATAATACTGACGACCGTTACTAATGCAAATATATTAACAAAATCCATTTTATTGATTACAGGATAAATATGTGTAACTACCGGGCAAATAACTGTCCCCAAACCATACCCGGATTCATTCTCAAATAAAAAATTTATATCAATGCCGGATTTGGAAAAGATCAATACGGCAATCGTCGATATTAAGAGTCCGGTCAGGGCAGCAATCAGTGTGGTAAAAAGTGTCTCTATTACAATCATGGCTCCAATATCCCGGCCACACATTCCAACTTTATTCAGCATTCTGAACTCACCCTTTCTCTCTAAAACCGACATTAGGATAAAATTGGTTAAACTGAATCCCAAGGTGATGAAAAAAATAGCTAAAGAGAGAAAAGTGGCTAGTCCATGCCAAGCGCTTAATAAATCTATAATAGGGACTACTTCATTCCATTTCTTAACATCGTGATCAGGTAATAGTTGAGATATCTTTTGCTTAATATTATCACACTCCTTCAAATCGTTAACAATAATGGCAACTTCATGAACAGCTCCATCGGGAAGATTTAAATAGGGCATAAGGTCAGAATTTTGCACGAAAGCCGTCATATTGTCGAAACTTTTAGTGTTGGTTTGAAACAATCCTCCTACCCTGAACAGGACCTTCTGAATCTCTCCTGACGAGTCTTGAAAGGAAACTATGATTCTCGACTTGACCCCTACATTCAATTTCTCAGCTGAACGTTTACTTATAACGATTGGTCTTACCACATCACTTTCAAAAAAGGTTCCCTCACAATTATCAATGGTGCTGTAAATGGACGAGACCTTTATTTCATCACCTCTATCCACTCCGATCAATGTGAGTCCAACGCTAGTTTGTGCAGTAGAGACAAGTGAATTGGTCTTCAAACGATAAGATGAAGACTCCACTTCATCGACAGCATTCAGGGCCTCCTGAATCATCCGCTTATCCATAAATTTGGAAACGTCATTTATCTCTGAAAGATTGTTCACATGAATTTGCAAATGAGAGGTCTGAATATTGATATATTCTCTAAAAATACCATCCGTAAAACCGTTGCCAAGAGCAACAACAAACGAAGCTGCAAATACAGCTGTAGCAACAATGGTTATTAATAAAGTGCTGCGACCTTTTCTCCTAAAAAGATTTCTAAAAGCCATTTTATAGACAATCTTCATCTGCATCTCTTTTATTCAATCCTTTATCTACTTTTAATTTATATATAACGGCAATCGGATAAATGATAACTGCCAAACATAGACCTATGATAATCAAAAATTGTTTTATATAAAGAGTTAAGTCCAAGGACAAATATATATCCGGACACACAGAATACCTTTTCAATGTTTCAATTTGTTCGCCATAGAGTGGTATAGTGTGAATACTAAAGTAATATATAATGGGAAGACTTATGAGAATGGCAATGGCCACACCTATAAAAGTAACCATGATAAGTTCATAGAAAAGGCTTTTACTTAGCTTACTGCGGGACATCCCAATAGATACCAATACCGAAAATTCTAGTTTTCTCTCTTTAGCCATTAATATAACCGAGCCTAAAATATTAGAACCGACGAGGACATAGAGAAAAAACATAATTATGAATCCTATGCTATCCGTAAGTCTAAAAAAGAACAAGTAGTCCTCTATTAGCAACTTCCAATCCCTTATCTCATATTCTTCATAAGAAAACATGCTTTGAATTTTGGATTCTATCAGGTCTACTTTGTCCAATCTTTCCGCCATTATATAGATTTCACTATAACAATCATTAGCCTGGAAAAGTTCTTGTGCAGCAGATAATGTCATGAGGATGGTGCTTTTGTCAAATGTGGCAAACGGTAGCCTCGCAATACCTTGTATCGGAAACAATCCTACGGCATTTGTACCATGATAGCCATTGCCCATAACCACAAGGGTATCACCGACGCCTAAACCCAGCTGTTCTCTCATATTTGTACCTATGATTACTCCTTTATCGAATTTGGAGAACCACTCTCCTTCAACCATTTCTGAGACTGTTACTATACGGTCCTTTTCAGATTCCGGATCTATGCCAACTAAAGCCACGGCTCGGACAGAGTTGGTGGCCGAATGAGATATCAGTACATTCGATTGAAGAGTTGGCAAAACACTCTTCACATAGGGAAGTGCGGAGATTGAGTCCAAAGTTGCCGAATCTATCTCCATTATATCGTCTATAGAGCGGGTTTCAGCATAACTTTTTGCCCTTATCTCAATATGTCCTCCTAATAGCTTCAGAATGCTATCGGCAGAAGAGTGAAGCACACCATTTTTTATGGAACCGAAAAGGATGGAAAAAAAGGTGGCAATAAATACGGAGGATATAATTAACAGAGCACGATTGGGATTCCTTTGCAGGTTGAGCCAAGCCAATTTGATCATGGAAAACTATCAATTAAGACGTTTCATATTTTGCAACGAGAAAAAACTTTCTTTAATTGAAGGGTCAGAAGCACAATCCGATATGGAAAGTACAGTTTTATATCCCTTTTTGTCGGCAGGTATAACCTCAAAATGAAGCGGAACAAAATGTCCTTGAATAATTTGTATATTGTCGGAGGTATATGTTCTAATCAAAATGTCATCTTCATCGTAGTACTCAATTTTACGTTCCACAAAACTGGTGTCGCTAATCCAAACAACCACCTTATTCCAGAGTATAGTGCTTTCTGAATGTGGTGTTAATATCAATTTGTAACATAGATCTCCATCAATAACCTCTTTACCTACTAATTCGTGGTTACAGTCATACAGAAAAGAACTACTTTTCAACATATCATCAATTGTAAAATCGCTACCATGCCATGGGGTGCCGGTAGCAGCCAACGCTATTTTCACTGTCCTCTCTATTACAGGTTGCCAGTTCCAAATATTATTGCCAATTTTCAGATATGACTCTCCTTTCTCTTTTGGCGGAGAGACAATTAATAGCATAGCCATTTCTCTCGATTTTAGCCACGTTTTAATTCCTATGGAACGCTTCCATGTCGGTCTGTAAATAGTCATGTCTGCTTGGGCTTGAAAGTTGCTGAAAAAGCGGTTATTGTGGGCTTTTTCAACAATCTGGTAAGCACTCATCGACTGAGCCGAAACGGACTGTGTAGATAAAAGTATTAACGTTATTATTCGAATAATTCTTAAAATCATATAATCTCTTCAATCTGAATGGACTTTCAATAAACACCCCTGGTTGGTAGTTTTCCAAAACTACTTGCATTAGTTCTTTAGTGATGTTGCCAGAAAACCGACTTTCCCCATCGATTGATGGGGAAAGTCAGTTGTATCCATTAAATATAATCTCTGAATATTAGAAATAGTATATTGCTCCCAGCATCATGTTGTTTCCATCGAGATCCAAACCGAATCGAGTAAGCTTGATGCTACCCTCTGCGCCACTCAAATATTGGAATCCCAAAGAACCCATCTTGGCTAATAGTTTTACACTGTCGCTGATGGCAAAAGAAACACCCGGTCTTAGACAGATTTCCAAAGATGTATAATTTGTACTGGATGATTTATCCATAATGTAATTAAAACCTGCGACAGCATCGGTAAAAATTTCGAATCCTCCCTTTCTTACCAATGTGTAGCGGAGATAGGGTGCTACGCGTATTGCGCTGATATTACCACCCTCAGATTGAGTGTCTGATGCTGTACCTATAACCATACTTAACATGGCCTTGTAATCTGCCAAATCCATTGAGCCGAGCGCAGCATAGCCTTTGATATAACCGAAATTTATTCCTACAGCTGTACTGAGTGACAAATGATATCCGATTTCAGGAAGAAATTTGAATGAAAAACCTTTCTGAGCATGAGACTCATAGTCCCCATAGTCCGACCCATCACCTAATCCATAATAATAATCATCATCATAACCGGATAAATCGCCAACTCCGGATAGGTTACTATAAGTAAACCCAAAGGTGCCACCCATGTAGAATTGTGCATGTCCTTGAACACAAATAAATGCTAATAATAAAGCAAAAAGTAATTTTTTCATAATAAGTTAGTTTTTATAAAGTTAATTATTATTTTTATTTGACAAATGTACGAAATGTTAGTTTATCCTGCAACATGTTTGAAGAATCATCGTCTAATAAATGAAATAAAACAAAAAATTAATAAAACCGTAACAAATCAATTATTAAAAAAAATAAAGCGATGCAAACAAATAACAATATCGTATTAAGAATGGGTGTGGCCATGATCCTGATAATCAATTCTTTTATCGGATGTACCCAAAATATTGATACAACTATACTCACGCCTTCCGAAAGGGAAGGAATCCTGTTAATGCGTGAAGAAGAGAAGCTGGCTCACGATGTATATGGTTTTTTTGCTAATCAATACAATATCCCAATTTTCGGAAATATTGCAAAAAGTGAGACGGTTCATCAAAAATTGGTGATCGAGTTGATGAGCCGGTATGAAATCGAGGACCCTTCATTTGACGAAGATGGCAAATTTCATAACGAGGAGTTGCAGGAATTGTACGATAAGTTGACAGCACAAGGTACAACCATAATTGAAGCCTTAAAAATAGGTGCTTACATTGAAGAGTTGGATATCCGCGATTTAAAACAATTGATGAAAGAGACGGATAATGAAGATATTCTCGCCACTTACAATCCGCTTTTGCAGGGATCGGAAAATCATTTGCGCGCTTTTGTTCGCAATCTTGTTAACAGAGGCATTGAATATCAACCGGTCTTTTTGTCAATAGAAGAGTTTAACTCAATATTGAACAAATAGTTATCTATTGCAATCTTATCAATCCGGAGAGCGTACCGGTGGCGGTAGTGCTCTGCAGGCCGTCGTCAGTTGTGTATGAGGCTGTTACGGTAACACCTGTAATGGGGTATTCTTGTTCGTCATATAGTTCGCCGTAGGAGACGCTGTTACCGTTGATTACCCTTGTGCCGCCATCGGAGTGTAATATGGTGATTGTCCATAAGGCAGATGAGGTACAGTCTGATGTGCTTTCTTCACTGTAAGTGGCTACGGCTGTAAATGAAATCGATTCTCCTGCTTTGAGTGTCACTCCGGATGGGGAAGTGAAGTTGTTGTCAGATGGAGAGATGTTCACACTGACAGGATATTTCGGTCTGACATTTAGAATTCGCGAATCCGTAACCGTGACTCCGCCGTATGAATAGGTGACTCTGACAGTGACAGGTTTGTATGTGTCACTACTATTTGATGCTTCGATTGTGTTGCCAATGAGATTTGCATAGGATACATTTTCTCCTTCGAGTGAATAGGTGACTCCGGATGAGGTAAATGTTTCGGTACTGCCATCACTATAGGTTACCATAGCCGAAAGAATACAATTGCTGTCACCTTGAGCGACGGTATACCTATTCATATATAACACGATATCCGATGCCGTAACAACTTCTTTTCCATTGATTGTAACACTTGTGTGATCCGTCAAAACCGTTCCTCCGTATGAGAATGTTCCTCTTATAGTTACACTTCGGGCAGTGGATGTGCTGTTGTTGCCTCTTAGAATTCCCTCTTCCACCTGATAGTTGTATACATATTCCTCTCCTGAGGTGATGATGTAGCTGACATCGGTTTCATTAGTTACCGAATCGTCGCTCCAAATAACACCGGCGGAGAGCAGGCATGTTCCGTTCCATTCAATTGTTGAAGGAGATGCATATATTGAGAGTGCCATTGGGCTCTTTGTCACTCCTTCTACCGAGAGGCTGGCCGTAGCACTCATTCCGGAGAATGTAGCTGTAATGGAGGTCGTCTTAACGGAAGAAGAGGTGTTGCATCCCGTTGCCGTACCGTTGCTTATAGTTGCTGCATCGGTGTCGGAACTGCTCCAGGAGCAGAGCGATGTAACATCATTTGTTGTTCCGTCCGAATATGTGGCAGTTGCGAGAAATGATTTGCTTCCATTAGCAGAGATAGTGGCTGAGGTGGGCGAGATAGTCAACGATGTGATGGTTGGAGAGGTTTGCGGTGTTATTGTCACAAGTGTGTAATTTGCGGCTCCGCTATGAACCGCTATTATTGCTGCAATGCCGGTAGCCAAGGCAGTTACCTCACCACCGGAAACTATTGCCTTATCGGGATGGATGCTCGACCACTGGGCAGAATGGGTTACGTCGGAAGTTGAGGAGTCAATTACCTCTCCGTTGACAAATATCGTAGTGGTCAGAATAGCTGTGATTTGGAACGAGGAACCGACATTCACTGACGCAGATGAAGGGTTGAGGTTGAGTTCATAATTGTAGCGTGTATAGCCATTGCGATAACATACGATGTTAGCCGAACTGCTTTTTCCTTTGTAACTGGCAGTGACAACAACATTTACTGAATCCATACTTCCTTTGTAGATGTTTGTCATGACGGCAGACGAGGAGAGGCTGGCTGCATCAGGCTTATTGTTGCTCCAAGAGCATGCTCCGGTAATATCACTTGTAGAACCGTCGGACCAAATTGCCGTTACGCTAAGTTGCATGCTATTTCCATAGAAAAGTGATGTATCGCATGGTTCAACAATCATATCTGTAATGAATAGTGATGGTACCACATTGATTTGCAGTATGCTACTTTTTTTAAGGTCCAGCGTGCCTGCGGTCAGAGTGGCACTTGTAGGTGCCGTAATATTTGAGGTGCTGAAAATAATTACCCTCTCTCCCTGACGGGAATAACTCAGGTGTCCGTTTAAAAACTCCTCGCTGCCTGTCAGTCTTATAGGTAAGCCGGCAGGAGAGAGCACAAGGCTTGCCGTATCATGCCCCATTGAGAAAAGATTTAGAACAAGTGGGTCCCAGCCAATGCTTCTGTTATCCTCCACAATTCCCGGATCTACCTTCCACGACTCTGTGGAAATGGAATTATCCGAAGGTAGGAAAGTTAGTGTCTGAATTGTGTTTCGCGTAATATCAAATGAAGAGGTATTGTCAGACCCGAGATAGATTCTGAAGGTCATTTTCTCCGCATTAAGTCCTGCAGAAACACCACCTCCGATATATTTACCCTCGATTTCGATAAATGTGCAGAGATGTTTTGCCGCAGGGATGTTGTCGGGAATTTTAGCCCAAGGGTCCCTATTGTCCGGCAAAAGATTTCCCTGAAGATTTTCATACATATAAAAGGAAACTGCTGATCCCGTATTAAGTAGTTGCAGATCTGATGTTTTGGCGATATCCCCATCAAGGGTCGCAGTAGCAGCCCTTATAGAAAATGGAAATACATCGTAGGCTGAGTTTCGAAGCCTGACTCCGGTTACCTCAAAACTTCCTTCCAGGTTGCAGCGGTCAATCAAAAGGTCGTATCTTGCAACAAGACGTACAAATTCCATAGTATAACTATTGTTGCCATTGGCAACAGTCAAGGTTCCTGTGTGGGCCATTGGAAAGCCACCCGAAGTTATCCCCTCAAGACCCGGCCATCCGATTGAAACCTCTCTCATTTCGCTCTCCGAAACGGGGGGAGTGAATCCGCCGACATTGGCCAACGCATATACCATATAACTCTGTCCGACGGGGAGATCAATTGAGATCACTTCACCGTTGGAAAAACTGTATGATTCGAAGAGTCTCCCCAGATTATTATAAAGAAAGATATCTAAAGTCATTATCTTGGAGTCATCCACGTCAATGCTACTCCTTGTGGCTATTTCATCCTTCACTACAGAGAGGAATATCACATTTCCGGTGATCTTATTGCTCCCCGAATCTTCCCTGCACCCGGCCACAACCAAGGCCACAGTCAGTGCGAATAATATTTTCTTCAGTGTTTTCATTGCAAATGTTTTTTATTCGATTTTGTTACGAATGCGAATATGAAAAACATTTACCAAAAAATAAAATATACTGACAAATGCCATTTTATTGAAACTCTCTCGGAAACCATTCCCAATGGGGTGTCAAAAAACCGAAAAATAATATTTCTATTTGCTCAACCAGTCATCAATCACTTCAAATTCTCTCAATAACCTAAATCTCATCACATTGCTTTTATTGGAAAATGATACGGATGCCGACAATCGCAAAAAAAATCTAAAACAGCCTTGCAGATACTGTTTCTTATGAATTCAATCTTTTTCTTTGTACAAAACCACTTATAATTAACAAATAAACAGACATATGACAAAACTGCTTACAATTTCATTTGACAGCTCCAACAGCGACTTCTTTGTGGAAATCAACAGGGATGATCTACATTCCAAAGAGCTTATTGCCCTCGGATTGAACTCACTTTACAAGGAATTACCCGACATTCTGCCCTCATCTCTTGCGCTTGCCATCTATCTCTCTGAAGACCCTGAATATTTGGCTGGTATTATCACTTACCGTGTTCATAGTATTATCTCCGCACTTCGAGGTTTAAATGATATTAAATCCAAATAATATTATAAAATCAATAAAAACAAGAAAAAAGTTAAAATAAATTATTAAATAATGCTTTTTTTTATTAATTTTGTGATACTACAAAATCAATATAAAAAATAAAAAGCATTATGATAGGAAAACGTCAAAGCAAAGTGTCCACGCTAGTTAATTTAGATTTCATCGCTCACTTCCTTAAAATGTCAGGTGAAAATGTCTCTTCATTCTCCCGAAAAGCAGGAATATCGAAACAATCCATGCAGCAATGGTTTGAGTATGACGATATGACAATTTCCAAGATTAAGGAAATCTTTGGCAACTATGGTTATGATTGGGATTACCGTCTGGTCTCAAGACGCGGTGCCAAGGAGGTTGAGATGCCGGATTATCTTGAAATCGAAGTTGCAGAGCGTGCATATCCTCGCCTTGATTCATCCAAGCGCCTTTTTGAGTTGCGTCGTGCCATTCTGGATGCAGGTTATACAAACAAGGACTTCATTGAGCAGTTGCGCAAGAAAGGTCTTGCACACAGCGGTATGCCCTGGTGGACTAACTGTGTCAAGGTCGATTCAATATATCTAAGTGACCTTCGGAACATGGCAGAAGAGCTTGACTGTGACCTTAAGATCAGCATCAAGCCCAGAGCCAATTCTCAGGATTAGGATTTCTTAATAGGATCGCAGGTAAGATCAACACCGAGTTTCCTGAAGATCTTGCGGTCAACTTCACTTAGCATTACTGTCGAGTGAACCTGACAGCCGTCGAGTTCGGGAAGTTTTTCAAGAGCACGGCGGCAATTATCATCCGTGGTACTGAGCATTGACAATGCTACAAGCACTTCATCCGTATGTAGACGCGGGTTACTGCCGTGAAGGTAGGAAACCTTGGTCTTCTGGATAGGTTCGATCATGCTCTGGGGAATAAGTTTGATGCTGTGGTCAATGCCGGCCAGATATTTTGTTGCATTAAGTATTAATGCTGCGCTGGGGCCAAGAAGAAAACTCGTCTTTGCGGTGATGATGGTTCCGTCAGCCAATTCTATAGCGGCAGAGTGAACATTAGACCTCTCTTTGCGCTCTTTGGCAGCCACTGTCGTCCGTCGGAAAGCAGTAGTTATCTTTGCTTGTTTCATCACCAGAGCTATTTTTTTAACCTCGGCATCGTTGAGTTCCCCTTCTGCGAGTTTTCCAAGTGCATTATAATATCTGCGAATAATCTCGTTGCGTGCAGCATTGCAGCAAACTTCCTCATCGCTTATACAGAATCCAATCATATTTACACCCATATCGGTGGGGGATTTATAATGGTTTTCGCCATAAATTCCTTCGAAAAGGGTATTGAGAACGGGAAAAATCTCTATGTCGCGATTGTAGTTGACTGCAATCGTACCGTAGGCCTCCAGATGGAAGGGATCTACCATATTGACATCATTGAGGTCGGCAGTGGCTGCTTCATAAGCCAAATGGATGGGGTGTTTGAGCGGAAGGTTCCAAACGGGAAATGTTTCAAATTTGGCATAACCGGCCTTAGTGCCTCTCTTTTGGTGCTGATAGAGCTGGCTCAGGCATACTGCACATTTTCCGCTGCCGGATCCTGGGGAAGTGACAATCACCAGAGGACGTGAGGTCTCGACATAGTCATTCTTCCCGAAGCCTTCATCCGAATCTATAAGAGCCACATCGTTGGGGTAACCTTCGATGGTGTAGTGGTAAAATGTACGGATACCCATGCGCTCAAGTTTAAGGCGGTAATGGTCCGCACTCGCCTGGCCATTGTAGTGGGTGATGACTACAGAACTTACAAGAAAACCTCGACTTTCAAATTCGTGGCGAAGACGAAGGATATCCATATCGTATGTGATGCCGAGGTCGCTGCGAATTTTATTTTTTTCAATATCGACTGCACTTATGACGATCACTATTTCGGCATCATCACACATCTGCATTAGCATATGAAGCTTACTGTCGGGCTTGAAACCCGGCAGAACGCGGCTGGCATGATGATCGTCGAAGAGTTTACCTCCGAATTCGAGGTAAAGTTTATCACCGAACTGGGCGATGCGCTCCCGTATGCGTTCGGACTGAATTTTCAGGTACTTTTTATTGTCAAATCCAATAGTCATAACGGGACACAAATTTATATATTTTTTAAAAAAAGACAAAAGATTTGTGTAAGAAAACCAATTATTCATATATTTGCATAAGTTATTAAATGAATAATTCTTTTACCATATCGTCTATGTCTATGCGCATGCATCTTTAAGAGATGCATTCCGGCTTTTTTGTTCTTTTTCCGAACAAGATTATCAGACATTTATTTTCACGATATGATAAAACACGACTATTTCCACAAGGATATATTCACTTTTGAGACCGGTGTCGCTATTGGCAGCCTCAAGGTGACATTCCATACATCAGATTTCCCATACAAAGTTTCGGATGGCCGTAAGGTCATCTGGATCTGCCATGCGCTTACTGCCAATTCCGATCCTTCGGAGTGGTGGCCGGAGCTTGTCGGCCCCGGTTCTCTCTTTGATACGGATAGATATTTCGTGGTCTGTGCAAATATGCTCGGATCCTGCTATGGTTCTTCCGGACCAGCTACGACAAATCCTGAAACAGGCAATCCCTACTATTTTGATTTCCCTAAGGTAACAGTCCGAGATATAGTAAATGCCAACATTCTGGTACGTAAGCACCTTGGAATAGAGAGCATCGATCTTATAGTCGGTGGCTCAATAGGAGGTTTCCAGGCACTTGAATGGTGTGTAATGGAGCCTGATGTGATACGCAAGGCCATCTTCATAGCCTGTGGGCCGAGAGTCACTCCTTGGCTCTCCGCCTCTGTGGAATCACAGCGCATGGCGCTTGAGGCTGACCAAACCTTCAGAGATTGCGCCTCACCGGAAGGAGGGGCAGCAGGTCTTAGGTGCGCCAGGAGCATAGCGCTAATCTCATATAGAAGTTATGAAGGCTACAATCTCACACAGGAGGAGGAATCGGATGACACCCTTTTTGCCACCCGAGCTGCCTCTTACCAGCGCTATCAAGGTAAGAAACTCTCCGACAGGTTTGATGCATACTCCTACAGCTGCCTATGTGGATCGGTGGACAGTCACAATCTTGGCAGGGGACGTGGGGGAGCAGTTGCTGCCCTTTCCTCCATCACTGCAGAGACAACTGTGGTTGGGATAGACAGTGATGCGCTCTTTCCCATTTGTGAGCAACACTTCATGGCTGATAATATCCCCGGAGCCCGTTATCATCAAATTACATCGAGGTTTGGCCACGACGGCTTCCTTCTCGAATATCCCCAATTACAACAGATTATCCAACCTTTACTTTAATAGATTATGCAAGTTCTTAAATTTGGAGGCACTTCCCTTGCGGATGCGGATGCCATTTCCAGAGTCACGGATATAGTAAAAAATGCCGTTGAGCTTGACAGAACAATTCTTGTCTGCTCAGCAATCAACAGAGCAACGGATACCCTTATTCGTATCGGCACGCTCGCAGAATGTCGTGACGAAAGTTACCGCGGACTGATTGACTCACTCCAGGAAAAACATGATGAGATTATCCGCAAAATTATTCCACGCGAGAAACGTGAATCTACGCTCCGCAGTTGTACCGCACTTTTTGATTCGCTCCGCAGTATTTCAAACGGTGTATTTCTGCTTGGGGAGCTTAGCAGTACCAGTCTTGATGCAATTCAGGCTTTCGGTGAACTCCTCTCAACCGGCATACTTGTCCAGAAATTTTCTTCCATGGGTATTTCCACCAAATGGGTGGACTCAAGAGAGATTGTCCTTACACATAACGAGGCAGGTAAGAATGTTGTGGAGAAGCAGAAGACATTCGTAAATCTCCGACAGATGCTTGAGAGTAATCCCGTTACAAGCCTTTTTGTGATGCCTGGTTTTATTGCGTCGGATGAGAAAGGCAGGACGACTACCCTAGGACGCGGAGGTAGCGACTATTCTGCCTCACTCTTTGCTGCGGGCTGCAATGCACGCATACTTGAAATCTGGACTGATGTTACAGGTATGATGACTACCAATCCCAAAGTGGTCAAGGAGGCACGCACAATTGGCAATATCTCCTACAGGGCTGCTCTCGAATTGTCACATTTCGGTGCGAAAGTAATCTATCCCCCTACCATCCAACCGGTCATTTCCGAAGGAATACCTATTTACATAAGGAACACTTTTGATTCCGATAAAAAAGGGACTCTTATTGAGCGCAACCCTCCCAAATCCAAAGAACAGTTCATCGGAATCTCCAACTCCGACAATATAGCACTTCTTTCCCTTGAAGGCAGCGGCATGGTGGGTGTCCCCGGCTTTTCGAGCCGTCTCTTCAGTACACTTTCGCAGAATGATATCAATATTATTCTCATCACCCAGGCCTCCTCTGTACACACAATGTGCATAGCAGTCTCCGAGAGTGACGCTGAAAAGGCTAAGGAGGCGGCAGACAAATGTTTTGCGTATGAAATATCCCTTGGCAAACTCAATCCTCTCAAAATCGAGAAGGGTTTTTCAATCGTTTGTTTGGTGGGTGACGATATTCTAAATCAGAGTGGCACTACCGGCAGGATGCTTGCTGCCCTTGGCAGGCACGGTATCTCCGTGAGAGCCACCGCACAGGGCTCATCGGAGCGCAATATCTCGGTGATAATTTCCTCGCAAGATGTCAATTCCGCACTCCAACATATACACGAAGAATTTTTCAGCAGATACAGCATCCGAGAGACAAACCTTTTTATAGCGGGATACGGAAATGTGGGCAGAGCTCTTGTTAAGTTGATAAAAGACAATGGCGATTCAATCGCAACCAGGTATGGCAAACGGTTACGCATTTGCGGTCTCTCAAACAGCCGTAGGTATGTCGTAAGTAAGGAGGGACTTGATCTGAGTGACCCCGAAGCATTGCTGAAGCAGGGTGAGAGTGCTGCTGACAATTCTTATTTCAACACTCTTGCTCTTCTTTCTCTTGAGAATTCCATATTCGTAGATTGCACTGCAAGTCCCGATATAGCCTGCAGGTACACATCTCTCTTTAAAAGCGGTTATTCGGTGGTCGCATGCAACAAGATTGCCTTTTCCGCGCCTTTCAGGGAGTATAGAGAGATGAAGGCATCGGCACTTAAAGAGAGAGCGGAGTTGAAGTACGAAACCACAGCCGGTGCGGCATTGCCGATTCTGGAGTCTGTGGCAAGGAGTCTCAACAGCGGCGATGGAATTATAAAAATAGAAGCGGTGCTTTCCGGTACGCTAAACTATATATTCAGTACCTATGGGGTTAGTAGAGGGTTGACCTTTGCCGAGGTGGTCCGTAAAGCGCAGGAGTCCGGATATACCGAGCCCGATCCCCGTTTGGACTTAAGCGGCAGAGATCTCTTGCGCAAGCTGCTGATTATCGCTCGCGAGGCGGAAGTGGCTCTTGAAGAGGAGGATGTCTCTCTTGTTCCGGCCATCGGGCCTAAATATTTCAAGGGAGATTTAGATGAGTTTTATTCTCTCCTTTCGGAAAATGAACCCTATTTTGCCGAGGCATTTTCTGCGGCTGAAAGCCGTGGGTTGAGGCAACGCTATGTAGCATCACTAGTTAGAGACGAGTCCGCTCCCAAAGGATACAGAGCACGAATATCTCTCGAAGAAGTTGCCCCTGACCATCCTCTCTTCAACCTCAGAGGTACCGACAACAGCGCTTTGATCACAACGGAGTTCTATCCATCTCCGTTGGTTATACAGGGTGCAGGGGCAGGAGCACTGCAGACCGCATCCGGACTTATCAATGACATTTTAAAAGTTTAAAACAAAATCCCATGGAAGATAAGAAATATAGATTCGAGACTCTCCAGGTGAGGGGAGGTCATGAAATTGATCCTGTTTCAAAAGGCACGGCAGTGCCGATTTACCAGTCAACCGCATATACATTTGACGATATGCAGTATGGGTCGGAATTATTTGCCCTCCGACGCAAAGGCAATATCTACACCCGCATAACTAACACCACCAATGATATATTTGAAAAGAGGATTGCAGCTCTGGAAGGTGGTGTGGCTGCAGTTGCTACCGCTTCCGGTCAGTCTGCGGTATTTCTCTCGGTGACAAACATATGCGGTCCGGGTGACAACATCGTGACTTCGCCCTTCCTCTATGGTGGTACCTTCACTATGTTCGCAGTTACACTCCGCGATATGGGTATTGAGGTGCGATTCGCCAAAGGAGACAAGTGTGGGGAGATAGAATCTCTGATAGACAGTCGGACAAAAGCTGTTTATCTGGAGATTCTCGGCAATCCCGCCTTTAATGTGCCTGATTTTGAGCCTATTTGTGAAATGACACACCGTAAAGGTATCTGCGTCCTGGTCGACAACACTTTCGGATGTGGCGGATATCTTTTCCGTCCATTTGACTGGGGCGTGAACGTCTCCATTCATTCGGCGACAAAATGGATTTGCGGACATGGCACAACTCTCGGTGGAGCAGTAGTTGACGGAGGCAATTTTGATTGGGATGCAGTGAAATATCCTCTTCTTGCTGCTCCTTCGGAGAGTTATCACGGTCTTATCTACACAAAGGTCTTCGGCAAGGCAGCATTTGCAGGCAGGGTCAGAGTAGACGGATTACGTAATATAGGACCTTCTCAATCTCCCTTCAATTCATTTCTGATGCTTCAGGGGTTGGAAACGCTTTCACTTCGCGTCCAGAGATGCTGCGACAATGCTCTCGCAATTGCACGTTACCTTGAGAGTCATCCTGCAGTTGAAAGCGTCAATTATACCGGACTTGAGAGTAATCGTTACCATGATCTGGCCTCTAAATATCTGCAAAACGGATTTGGTGCCGTACTTACATTCCGTGTAAAGGGAGGATTTGACGCGGCTGCATCGCTTGTAGAGAAGCTCGAACTCGTTCTTCACGTCGGGAGCGTGGGTGACTCAAAATCCCTTATTGTCCATCCTGCATCTACAACACATTCGCAGCTCAGTGCAAAGGAACAGGAGGCAGCCGGAGTATATCCCAATATGCTCCGTCTATCCGTAGGTATCGAGCATATAGATGACATAATATATGATCTACAACAGGCACTCTGATAACCTTAAATAAGGTCATTATGGCAAAAGAGTTAAAACTGGCGGTAGTGGGAGCCACCGGACTTGTCGGTTCAAAAATGCTTGAGGTACTCGAGGAAAGGAATTTTCCCGTATCTCAACTCTATCCTGTGGCTTCCGAGAACTCTATTGGCAGGCACATATTTTTCCGCGGACAGTGGTATGAAGTGATATCTTTAAATAAAGCGCTGGAGGCAAAGCCGGATATTGCACTATTTTCTGCCGGCGGCAACGTTTCCGCTCAATTTGCACCAATATTTGCGGCTCAGGGATGCAGAGTGATCGATAATTCGTCATTTTGGAGGATGGATCCCTCTGTAAAACTTGTGATCCCGGAGATCAATGCAGATGTGCTGACTGCAGATGATATGATTATCGCAAATCCAAATTGCTCCACGATACAGATGCTGATGGTAGTAGCACCGCTCCACCGCAGGTATGGTATCCGAAGGATAGTGGTTTCCACCTATCAGTCGGTGACAGGTACGGGATACAATGCGCTTGATCAGATGGAGGCTGAGCGCTCAGGATCCTCATGGGGGAGTTATAATGCGGCATATCCCTATCCAATTGACCGGAATATACTGCCCCATATCGATACTTTTCTTGACAACGGATATACAAAGGAGGAGATGAAGATGGTCAACGAGACTCGCAAGATACTCAATGATGATTCTATTGCGGTTACAAGCACTGCAGTACGCGTACCTGTAATAGGAGGTCACTCTGAGGCAATCAATCTGGAGCTTCTCAGGGATTTCGAACTGGAGGAGGTGAGGGAAGTTATTGCCTCGACTTCGGGCGTTGTGATTCAGGATAACCCCTCGAAGAATCTATATCCCATGCCTCTCTATTCCTTCGATAAGGACGAGGTCTTTGTGGGACGCATTCGCCGTGATACAACAGTGCCTTTCGGTATAGACCTATGGTGTGTCGCTGACAACCTGCGTAAAGGAGCTGCAACGAATGCAGTGCAGATAGCGGAAGTAGTATGTAGTATGTAGTATGTAGTATAAAATAACGGGTATGACAAAAAGTCATACCCGTTATTAGGTTTTATGCTATTTCAAGTATTAGTTGAAGATATAGCGGATACCAACCTGGAATTTCCAGCACTGGCCGTAATGGTAATTGTAGTCATATGACCTGGTAAGGTAATTACCATCCTTCTGGTACATGGAGAATATGGGCTGCTTCTTTGTATTCTGGCCTTCATATTTTAGAATCGAGCTGTTGTTTGAGATAGAGTTGATTTGGTAAACACCCCATTTTGAATTGAATAGGTTGCCGATATTCATGAAGTCAAATACAAGCTGGAAGTTATGTCTTGTGTTACCGATGTTGAATGCAAAGTCTTCTGCAACGCGAAGATCGAAACGGTGAACCCAGGGAGTGCGTGCAGCATAAGCCTCAGCATACTCTCCTTTGTGACTACTCAGATATTTGTCTTGTTCAACAAATTTCCAGAATGCAGCGCGGTCAGCATCGGTCTTGAAATTGATTTGGCTGTCATCTTTGGGAATATACATAAGGTCGAGGTTGATACCGTCACCATTCATGTCGTTGGTGTATACGTAGCTATAGCCGTTGCCTGAAGATCCGCTGTAGAAGAGGTTGAGGTGAAGTCCCTTGCCACCGAAAATCTTGAAGGGAATGAAATAGTTGACACTTGCAATCAATTTGTGGGGAACTACATATTGAGAGCGCTGAACGGTGCCGAAGTTGGGACCGTCGATTGTGATAAGACCCTGCCAGGTGGATACGGGGTCGCTGCCTGGCATTCCAGATACCTCTTTGGACTCTGTCATAGTGTATGCGAGCATTATATCGAGGTTGTTAACGGGCTGGGCATTGAGAGTGATGTTGGCGGTGTAACCGTAACCCTTATTAGTATTGGCCAGAACAACAGCATTCTTGCCTTTGTTGATAGCGAAGTCGGCAGGATAGATGAAACGGTTGTCAGAGCCACGGAAGCGTTTCCACTTCATAGGATTCTCAATATTGATATTGTCGATGGTAACTCCGGTAACGGTTTTGTTGAACATGAATTCTCCTGTAAGGGTCAAGGGGAAGGAAACGGGGAGTTGCCAGTCAAGAGCTATGGATGATTTCCAAATCTGAGGCATCTTGAAATTGCGGTCAACTCCTGAAATCTTGGAACCTGCAACGTGATTGCTTTCATTGAGTTCGGACTGGAGGCCGAGTGCCTTGATGGCATCTTGTACATTAGTCATCATACCGCCGTTGAAGGCATCGAGGCGCTTGTCATATCCGGTGGGAACACCATTCTTATAAGAGGTCCTGAACTGAACGGAATTTTGAACGAGACCTGCATTGGTAGGCATATTGGTGAAGAATACCAACGGTAGACGACCTGCAAAGAGACCGGTACCTCCACGAACCTTCAATGACTTGTCTCCTTTTACATCCCAAATGAAACCTATTCTGGGGGATACCTGGAGGTTGGCTTTTGGCCACAAACCGGTATCAATCTTTTGATCATCCCTGAAAGTCAGATTGTAGATGGCTTTGTTGGTGGCGATATCGCTGTTGTCAAACAAAAGTTCGTCAAAACGTACACCGTAAGTAAGTTTGAACTTCTTGCTTATGCTCCACTCGTCCTGTACATAGAGACCGATCTGGTTAAATGTAACGCGGGCATTCGGGTTAGCTTCGCCGTTCCAGCCATAAGTGATGGCGAATGACTCGGGAGTCCTGCTGTTGAGGAAATCATCGAGACTGTTATAACGGTAGTACATTGTACCGTTACGCATATATGCATTGTCGGCGAATTGATACTCATAGCTCAGACCTGCAAGGACCTTGTGGTTCCCTTTCAGCCAGGTAATGTCATCCTTTATTGTGAGAATGTTGTTATGTACACCATTGTTCCAGGTAAAGAGTTCATAACCGAGGGACATATAAGGCTCCATAATCTGTTTTCCTGTAGCATCCTTGCCGGCCATAATGTCAATGTGGGGGAATGGGGTGGACTTGGAACCTCTGATATCATCAATTTTTGAGAAAGTCACAAGAAGCTGGTTAGAGAGGTTGTCGGTAAATCTGCTGTTGAGGTCGGCGGAGATTGACTGTACCTTGTTGTCCATTGAATACATATTGTTGGCGAAAGCCATTGACTGGTTGCCTACGCGGTATGTGCCGTTGAGACGGTATCCGGTGTCGGAAGAGTTGCCGTTAGGTGCATTCCATGCAGTATTCTTAGTGTAGTTGTAGCGGAGGTTTAGTCTGTGGTTGTCATTGATGTTCCAGTCAATGCGTGCAAGGAACTTCATGTTTGACTGGTCACCGGGGAAATCAGTGTAGGAACCTGTATCGTAACCATATTTCTGCATCATGAAATCCTTAACTGACTGCATATCTGAAGCAAGAGTGCGGGATACATTGCCCTCAGCTTTTTCTCCGCCCTTGTTGGCGCGGTAGTTGATCACCTGTCCGGGAGTTTTCTCCATTTCAAAGTTGGTGAAGAAGAAGAGCTTGTTTTTAATGATAGGGCCGCCGAAAGTAAAACCGTAAACGCTATTGGATTCTTTAGCGCGCTCGTCCAGTTCTTTTCCGTTAATTTTATTGCCCCTCATATCCTGGTTACGGTAATAGGTGTAAGCCGTACCTTTGAAGGTATTGGTACCTGATTTGGTGACGGCATTGATACCGCCGCCGATGAAGTTGGTCTGGCGTACGTCAAAGGGTGCGACAACGACCTGTATCTCATCTATGGCATCCATTGATATGGGGCTGCCGCCTCCGGGGAGATTGGGATTCAGACCGAAGTTGTTGTTGAAGTTGGCGCCGTCAACGGTGAAGTTGGTGGAACGTCCGTCACCGCCGGCAAAGCTCATTCCGTTTGCGTAAGGAGATATACGTGCTATATCTGAGATACTGCGACTTATAGTAGGCATATTGCTTATCTGTGACGAACTGATATTGGTAGCCGCACCTGTTTTCTCAGTTGTGAATTTGGAGTTAGGTGATGCGACAACCACGATTTCCTCGAGTTCCTCAGTAGAAATGGCAAGCGTTGCATTTTGTGTGAATGCTTCACCGAGCTGGAGTACTACATCCTTGAAAAGTGTGGTTTGGTAGCCCAGAAGGTGTACTTTTACCTCGTAAGGTCCGCCAGGACGCATACCCTGAATTGCGTAGCGACCGTCTTCGTTAGCTACTGCATAATAATTGGTACCAGAAGGTACGTGGACTGCAATTACGGTTGCTCCAATGAGCTTTTCACCCGAATCACTCAGGATTTGGCCGTTAATGCTCGAAGTAGTTACCTGTGCATTGGCATAGAAAGAGAAAAACACCAGTGCTACAAGCGGCAATAGTTTCTTAAGTAATTGATTCATAGTTATTTGTTTAAAAATTATTGATTTTTCGCATCCTTAAAGTTACAAAATGATTGTTATTGCTAAAATACATTCTGTGTTACAATTGTGTTAATTTTGATAGTTGCAAAAGTGAAATATATATAGAAGAGGGTCTTACATAAGAAAGAGAGGGAGATCGCGGAACCCTCTCTTTTTATTATTTTTTTAAGTACCAATCCGTTTAAATCTTAGGACCTGCCGATACAAGTGCAGCACCTGTAGGATTGCCTGTAAACTTGGTGAAGTTTTTAACAAATTTGCCGGCGAGATCACGAGCCTTTCTATCCCATTCGCATGAGCAGGGATAAGTATTGCGTGGATCTAGAATGTTGGTGTCAACATTGGGGAGTGCTTTGGGAATCTCCAGATTGAATACCGGAATAAACGAAGTCTCTGCCTTGTCGATTGATCCGTCAAGAATAGCGTCAATGATGCCGCGGGTGTCCTTTATGGAGATTCGTTTACCTGTGCCATTCCATCCCGTGTTCACCAGGTAAGCCGTAGCGCCGCTTGCCTTCATCCTCTTTACTAGCTCTTCACCATATTTGGTAGGGTGAAGTGAGAGGAATGCCGCTCCAAAGCAGGCTGAGAATGTCGGAGTGGGTTCGGTGATTCCTCGTTCAGTTCCCGCCAACTTTGCGGTGAAGCCGCTGAGGAAGTAGTACTGTGTCTGCTCCGGAGTCAGCTTGGATACGGGAGGGAAGACTCCGAATGCGTCGGCAGTAAGGAAAATTACCTTTTTAGCATGACCGGCCTTGGAGATTGGTTTGACAATGTTGTCAATATGGTATATAGGGTAGGAGACGCGGGTATTCTCAGTTACGCTCTTGTCCTCAAAATCAATTTTGCCATTTTCGTCAACAGTTACGTTCTCAAGGAGAGCGTCGCGCTTGATGGCATTGTAAATATCGGGCTCGGCCTCTTTGCTGAGGTTTATAACTTTTGCGTAACAACCACCCTCGAAATTGAAGATGCCGTCGTCGTCCCAGCCATGCTCGTCATCGCCGATAAGCTGACGCTTGGGGTCGGTTGAGAGGGTGGTCTTGCCTGTGCCGGAGAGACCGAAGAAGATAGCGGTTTTGCCATCTTTACCCACATTAGCCGAGCAGTGCATGGATGCGATACCCTGGAGGGGAAGGAGATAGTTCATATAGGAGAACATACCCTTTTTCATTTCGCCCCCGTACCAGGTGTTGATAATTACCTGTATCTTTTCGGTGAGGTTGAATACAACTGCGGTTTCTGAATTAAGACCGAGTTCCTTATAATTGTCAACCTTTGTCTTGGATGCGGTAAGTACTACGAAATCGGGCTCGCCGAAGTTGGCAAGTTCCTTTTCGGTAGGGCGTATGAACATATTCTTAACGAAGTGTGCCTGCCAGGCCACTTCCACAATGAAACGGATTTTGATGCGTGAATTTTCATTTGCACCGCAAAAGGCATCCATCACATAGAGAGTCTTTTCTGAAAGTTGCTTTGTTGCAATCTTTTTGAGCTCTTTCCATGCCTCGGGAGTAACGGGCTTATTGTCATTCAAATATTCATCCGAAGTCCACCATACCGTGTCTCTGGTAACATCATCCATTACCCAGAATTTGTCTTTGGGAGAACGTCCGGTGTAGATACCAGTCATCACATTGACAGCACCAAGTTCGGTCAACTGACCAGCCTCGAATCCCGTAAGGGCAGGGTCAAGTTCAGCTTTGTACAACTCATCGTAACTGGGGTTGTGGATTACTTTTTTGACATTTAAGATGCCGTACTTTGATAAATCGATATTTGCCATAATAGTTGGATTAATTTCTTTTGTTATTAGTCCCGCAAAGGTAACAATTATTTTATACGCCCATAGTTTTGCGCAAAAAGATTGTCATATAATTGCTATTTTTGCAGCATGAGAGAAACTTTGAAAAAGTACTGGGGATATGACTCCTTCCGTCCGATGCAGGAGGACATTATCGCTTCTGTGCTGGAGGGGAGAGACACTCTTGCCATCTTGCCTACTGGTGGCGGCAAGTCTATCTGTTTCCAGGTGCCCTCTATGATGACGCCGGGAATATGCCTTGTGGTATCACCGCTGATTGCGCTGATGAAAGATCAGGTAGAGAATCTCAATGACCGTGGTATTCCCTCTTTGCTGGTCTGTTCAGGCATGTCTTACCGTGAGATAGATATAACCCTCGACAATGCGATTTATGGTGACTATAAGTTTCTCTATGTTTCTCCCGAGCGTCTGAGGGCGGAACTTTTCCGAGTTAGGGTGGCCAGGATGAATGTCAATTTACTGGTGGTGGATGAGGCACACTGTATCAGTCAATGGGGTTATGATTTCCGCCCGGATTATCTCCAAATAGCTGAAATAAGGCAGATTATCAGCATACGGAGGCGTGTGCCGATCATCGCCCTCACTGCTACAGCCACTTCAAAAGTGGCGGATGACATTATGGCAAATCTGGAATTCGATGCTACCAACAAGGTTACCTCATCTTTCGAAAGGCCCAACCTTTCGTATGTTTTCCGAAAATGTGAAGATAAGATGGGTCAGTTGCTTTCAATTTGCCACAATGTGCCGGGAACCGGCATAGTCTATGTGGGTAAAAGGCGTACTGCCGAGCAGATTGCTTCTTTTCTTCGCAGCCTGAAAATTGATGCAGAGTCTTATCACGCCGGAATGGAGAGGGAAACCCGCTCGCGCATACAAGAGCAATGGAAGAGCGGCCAAACTCGTATTATAGTCTCAACCAATGCCTTCGGAATGGGCATCGACAAACCGGATGTGAGATTTGTCTGCCACTTTGATATGCCCGACACTGTAGAAAGCTATTTCCAGGAGGCGGGAAGGGCCGGCAGGGACGGAGATCAATCTTATACCGTATTGCTCTGGAATGAAAGTGATATCAGGCGTCTGAAACAGATCACTCGTGTGACCTTTCCTCCTCTGGATTATATACGTGATATTTATCAGAAAGTTTTTATATTTCTTGGGATACCCTATGAAGAGGGTGGAGGACGGAGCGTGAAGTTTGACCTTGATGCATTTGTAAGTCATTTCAAACTACACTCAGCTACTGCATATTATGCGATCAGATACATCGAACAGGCGGGCTATTGGACACTTTCAGAAGAACTGGAAATCGCCTCTAAAATTCGTTTTGACGTTTCTAGAGATGAACTCTACAAGGTTCAGTTGGGTTCAAATGAGATGGACACTTTCGTAAAAGTACTTTTGAGGATGTACACCGGCATTTTTTCCGACTATGTCACCATTGATGAAGAGAAAATTGCACGGGCAGGCCGTTATGCCGTGGATGCTGTCAAAGCGAAACTAATCTCTCTTTCAAACAGGCATGTGATGACTTATGTGCCAAAATTCCGCTCGCCGATTCTCACATTTTACAATGAGAGGCTTTACGAGAAAAACCTCCGTTTGCCCGAATCGGAGTATTATGAAAAAGTTGAGCGCCGCACCACCGGGCTCAATGCAATGATATCTCTTGTTACTGACAACTCCACCTGCCGCAGTGTATCGTTATTGCGTTATTTTGGCCAGGAAGACTCTGCTCCATGTGGAAAATGTGATATTTGTATTGATAAAAAGAAGAGTTGATTATGTAGTATGTAGTATGTAGTATGTAGTATGTAGTATGTAGTATGTAGTGTGGAGTCTAAGTGAACTTCAAATAGCATGAAGCGTAGAAAATTTTTGTTTTTTCGAAGCTCATGTTATTTGAAGTGGTAAGAGTTGGGTGTGTATTTATGAGTCAAAGTGAGGATGATGAGATATTAATTAAGTATTAAAATTAGTATAATTATATAATAAAGAATAACAATAAATGAAGATTGATAATATGTTTGATAATATTAAAGCATTTGTATTCGATGTTGACGGAGTCTTTACGGACGGCTCCGTTTTGGCGATGCCGGACGGAGATCTACTACGAACATTCAACGCAAAAGATTGTTTCGCCGTCCGAATGGCGGTTGACAATGGTTATCCCGTATCAATTATAACAGGAGGCTGCTCACAGAGCATTATTCATAGAGCTACTTCACTCGGTGTGGAAGCTAAGAATCTCTATCAGCTCTCAAGAGACAAACGGCCGGATTTTCTGAAATTCTGCTCCGATTACGGCCTGAAACCTTCCGAAGTGGTATTTGTCGGAGACGATATCCCCGATATACCTGCTCTCCGCGAAGCAGGCCTCGCTGTCTGTCCCTCCGATGCCGTAGCCGAAGTAAAAGAGGTCTGTAACTATATTTCTCCCTTTCCGGGAGGTCGAGGTTGTATCCGCGACATTGTTGAAAAGGTACTCAAAATGCAGGGGAAATGGAATTTTGACCCAACGGCACCAATAAGCGCCAATTATCCCGATCATATAACACAGTTAGCGACTAAAACTGGAAGAAATGTTTGACGGATACAGATTCATACTTGCTTCGAAGTCTCCTCGCAGGCAAGAACTTCTCTCCGGACTGGATGTAAAGTTTAAGGTTGAGATCGGACCTGATTTACCGGAGGGATTTGACATGGATATTCCCCATTCACAAGTTCCGGAATATCTCGCAAAACACAAATCAATTACATTTCATCGAGCTCTGGAGACAGATGAAGTGCTCATAACAGCCGATACGTTGGTTTTTGGTCATCGGGAAAAAATGGAGAAGGGGATGCTCTCGGATGAGACTCTTCAAAAATGCGTCATCCTTGGCAAACCGATTGATAGGGAGGATGCAGTTAGGATACTCTCACTCTTATCAGATAATACCCACTATGTGCTGACTGGAGTAGCTATCCGCACTCCCGACGAGACACGCTCCTTTACCGTTGCTACCGAAGTTACCTTCAAGAAACTCTCTCCGGAAGAAATTTCCTACTATATAGATAATTACGCTCCATACGATAAAGCCGGAGCGTATGGTGTGCAGGAGTGGATCGGCCATATCGGCATCACTTCCATTAGCGGCTCATACTATAATGTGATGGGACTTCCCGTGCAGCGCCTTTACACTGAACTGTGCGATCTTTGCGGCATAAAATGATTTCCTCTTCAGTGATGCTTTAATTAGTCTCCGGTTATATGGTGTTGTGTATAATTAGGGATAATTTGCCGAAATTGTTTACTTTTGCAGATTGAATAATTGAACATAACGAAGCAAGATATTTAGATAGATGGAACTCCCCAACAAATACGACCCTTCCTTGACCGAAGACAAGTGGTATTCCTACTGGCTTGAGAATGGATTTTTCCACTCGGAACCCGATGAACGTGAACCGTATACCATAGTGATTCCGCCGCCCAACGTAACCGGTGTGCTTCATATGGGTCACATGCTTAATAATACGCTTCAGGATGTATTGGTACGCCGCGCGAGAATGACAGGCTATAATGCCTGTTGGGTTCCCGGTACCGACCACGCCTCCATTGCAACCGAAGCAAAGGTGGTGGAAAAACTCAAAGCCCAGGGTATAGATAAGTCCGACCTTACACGTGATGAGTTTCTAAAACATGCATGGGAGTGGAGAGAGAAACATGGTGGCATCATCCTCGAACAGCTTAAAAAACTAGGGGCTTCATGTGACTGGGATCGCACGAGATTTACTATGGACCCCGATTTGAGTGAGGCCGTAATCAATACATTTGTCCATTTCTATAAAAAAGGGCTCATCTATCGAGGAGTGCGTATGGTCAATTGGGATCCCGAGGGCCTTACTGCAGTTAGCGATGAAGAGGTCATCCACAAGGAGACCGACTCCAAGTTTTACTATTTGAGATACAAGATAGCAGGTGACGTCGCTGAAGGAGAATGTGATCATGTCACCATTGCTACAACCCGACCTGAAACAATTATGGCCGACGTGGCGGTCTGCGTCAATCCCGAAGATGAAAGATATTATCATCTGCGCGGTAAGAATGTCATAATTCCGCTCATCAACAAAGAGATTCCCATAATTGAGGATGAGTATGTTACTATGGATCTCGGTACCGGATGTCTCAAAATTACACCCGCCCATGATATAAATGACTATGAGATAGGCCTGCGCCACAATCTTCCCGTAATTGATATCATCAATGATGACGGAACGCTCAACGAAAAGGCCCTGATCCTTATTGGAGAAGATAGATTCGTTGCCCGCAAAAAAATAGTGAAGATGCTTGAAGATGCAGGACTTCTCGAAAAGGTGGAGGACTACAAGTCTCAGGTTGGCTACTCGGAGCGTACAAATGCCGTTATTGAGCCCAGACTCTCCATGCAGTGGTTTCTCAATATGGAAGATCTTGCAAAAGATGCATTGCAAGTGGTGGAGGATGACTCAGTAAAACTTATACCCGATAAATTCAAGAATACATACCGTCATTGGATGGAGAATGTTCGTGACTGGTGTATTTCACGACAATTATGGTGGGGACAACAGATTCCTGCATACTATCTTCCCAATGGGGAATTTGTAGTGGAATCTACATTTGAAAAGGCTTTCGAAGCTGCCCGTAAAATTGATCCTTCCATTAATGCGGAAGATCTGGTTCAGGACGAAGATGTGCTTGATACCTGGTTTTCATCCTGGCTCTGGCCGATTTCGGTATTCGATCCGGCTAAGCCCGGTTTTCCCGATAAGGCACCCAATGCCGATCTCGCATATTATTATCCGACAAATGATCTTGTAACAGCCCCTGAAATTCTCTTTTTCTGGGTGGCGAGAATGATTATGGCAGGAGAGGAATTTTGTCAGAATATACCTTTCCGTAATGTCTATCTGACCGGTATTGTGCGTGACAAACAGGGTCGCAAAATGTCAAAACAGCTTGGCAACTCTCCCGATCCCATCAAATTGATGAAGGAGTATGGAGCAGACGGGGTGCGTCTGGGAATGCTCCTCTGCACATCCGCCGGTAATGATATTCTTTTTGACGAAAGTCAGGTAGAGCAAGGCCGTAATTTCAGTAACAAAATATGGAATGCCTACCGTCTGGTCAAGGGTTGGACAGTCAGTGGTACCATGGCTCAGAGCGATGTCAATCGACTTGCAGTCTCATGGTTTGCATCAAAACTTAATATTACTCTGGAAAGCATCAACGATGATTTTGCAAAATTCCGCATTTCAGATGCAGTCATGACTATCTACAAACTCTTCTGGGATGATTTTTGCTCTTGGTATCTTGAAATTATCAAGCCTTCATTCATAGATGGTGTACAGGGGAGCATTGACAAGGCTACTTTTGATGCCACCATCTCATATTTCGACTCACTTCTCAAGATACTTCATCCTGTCATGCCTTTCATTACCGAAGAACTCTGGCAGAATATTGAGGAACGTGAAAAATGTGCAACCATCATGCTCCAACAAATGCCTGTTTCCACCGGTCACGATAAGGCTATTATTGCTTCCTTTGAGAAGGCTATCGAGACGGTAGTGGCCATCAGGGCACTCAGACAGTCAAAAAATATCTCTCCGAAAGAGCAGCTTTCAGTCCAGGTAAAGAGTACTTACTATCCATCAACTATTACTCCTGTAATTTCCAAGATGGCAAATGTACCTAATTTACAGATTGTGGAGCAGTTTGACACTACATTGGCAGGACAATCCTTTATGGTGGGTACTGTCGAGTTTTTTGTGCCCCTGGAAGGTATGATCAATATGGATGAAGAGATAGCAAAGATCGAAGCCGAAATCAAACGTTACGAAGGCTTCATCAAAGGTGTTGATGCCAAACTCGGCAATGCGGCATTTGTGGCAAATGCCCCCGAAAATGTTGTAGCTCTTGAGCGTAAAAAACTCTCCGATGCGACCACCAAAATAGAGACACTCCGGGCGCGCCTCGCAACGATGAAATAGTTAGACAGACTAATATAATACCCACACAAAATGAGAAACTTGTTATTATTCGGATCATTCGGCTGGCAGGAAATTCTGATCATCGCCTTTATTGTACTTCTTCTTTTCGGAGGCAGAAAGATTCCCGAACTTATGAAGGGACTTGGAAAAGGTGTCCGCAGTTTCAAGGAGGGAATGAAGGACGTGGAGAATGAGGTGAAGGGAATGGACGAAGACTCCAAGAATGTAGAGAAGGAACAGAAATAGACTCCCTCACCGGTATTCTGATGGGAAGCAGCAATATGTCCTTTTGGGAGCATCTCGACGAGTTGCGGAAAGTACTTTTTCGCTCTGTTGCAGTGCTCGCGGTGCTGATGATCGTCGCCTTCTTTTTTAAGGAGACGATTTTCGGTAACATCATATTTGCGCCACTTACATCTGAGTTTTGTCTTTACCGGCTGTTAAATTACATGCTCGCTCTTTTTGGTTCGGGACCGATAGGTGAGTTTTCGATTGAGCTGATCAATATCGAGATGGCGGCTCAATTTTTTACCCATATCAGGGTATCTCTTTATGTCGCATTGATTGTAGCGATGCCCTTTATCTTTTACCAAATATGGACCTTTGTACGCCCCGCGCTTTACGACAATGAAAAAAGGGTTGTAAGGCGTGCATTTGGATTTGCGGGTATTCTTTTTTATGTTGGGATTGCCGTAGGCTATCTGCTGGTTTTTCCGCTGACTGTGAGATTTCTCGGCACATATCAGGTTTCACCGGATGTCCCCAACCAGATATCGCTCAACTCCTATATCGGGATGTTTGTTTCGTTGATTCTCATTATGGGGATTGTTTTCGAAATGCCGGCTCTTGCAGCGGTACTTTCAAGATTTGGAATCATTACAAAAGAGTTTCTGAAGAAGTACCGCAAACACGCTATCGTGATACTTCTCATCGTTGCGGCACTGATCACCCCCTCCGGAGATGCAGTGACACTTTTCTTTGTGGCAATCCCACTCTACTGTCTCTATGAGGTTAGTATTCTGGTTTGCAGGTCCGGAAAATCAGAAGAGGATCAAATTGCAGCTGATGCCTCGGGAGGTGAAGCGTGATATCGATCAGTGATCTTACTGTCTCATTCGGGGGATTCACTCTTCTGGACACTATCAATTTTCATATAAGCGACAAAGAGAAAGTAGGTCTCGTCGGCAAAAACGGAGCAGGCAAATCCACCATTCTTAAACTCATCATGGGCCTTCAGTCGCCCTCATCGGGCAAGGTTTCGATGCCCTCTGATCGGAAAGTTGGTTATCTTCCTCAGATAATGAAGCATGCCCGCGATAAAAGCGTCATTGACGAGACTATGACTGCATTTGCGGAGCTCAAAGAGCTTAATACGCGTCTGGATCAAATTTCACATGAGCTCGCAAATCGCACTGACTATGAGTCGAAAGAGTACCACAAACTGATAGTCGAATTAAATGAAACCAGCGATAGACTCAGGATTTACTCCCTTGAATCCCCACATGTGCAGGCAGAGAAAACCCTTCTCGGACTGGGTTTCCGCAAAGATGAACTCGACAGAATGACACACACATTAAGCCACGGCTGGAACATGCGCATAGAATTGGCTAAAATTCTCCTGCGTAACCCCGATATATTGCTATTGGATGAACCGACAAACCACCTCGATATCGAATCCATTCAGTGGTTAGAGGAGTACCTCAAGAACTTTTCAGGTGCTTTAGTTCTAATATCACACGACCGCAGATTCCTCGACAACTGCACCAACCGTACTGTAGAGGTGATGCTGGGCAAAATTTACGATTATAAAGTGCCTTACTCCCAATTTGTGGAGTTGCGAAAGGAGAGAATTGCCCAGCAGCGCGCCGCCTACGACAACCAGCAGCGCCTTATTGAAAAGAGCGAGGAATTTATAGAGAAATTTCGCTACAAGCCTACAAAGAGCAATCAGGTGCAATCCAGAATCAAACAGTTGGAAAAACTCGAGCGTATAGAGATAGATGAGGAGGATTTGAGCACAATTACCGTCAGATTTCCCTCTGCGCCACGCTCCGGAGATTTGGTGTTTTCCCTCAAGGATGCAACCATCGGCTACTCAAAGCCCAAGAAGAAAATTGTGCTGCATGGAGCCAATATCACAATGAGAAGAGGGGAGAAGGTGGCCTTCGTAGGGCGTAACGGCGAGGGTAAGACCACCGTAATGCGCCTGCTTACCGGCCGGCTTGAGCCTTTTGAAGGTGAGGCGCAGGTTGGGTATAATGTGAAGATAGGCTACTTTGCGCAAAATCAGGAGGATTTATTGGACAAAAAAGATACCGTGTACGGTACTCTGGAGAAGATCGCAGTGGGAGATATTAGGACCAGGCTGAGGGACATACTTGGCGCTTTTCTCTTCAGAGGAGACGATATAGATAAAAAGGTGTCAGTGCTCAGTGGCGGTGAACGTTCAAGACTGGCCATGGCAAAGCTCATATTGCACCCCTACAATCTGCTTGCGCTTGACGAGCCTACCAACCATATGGATCTTCGTTCAAAGGATGTACTAAAACAGGCGCTGCAGAAATATGACGGCACTCTTATTATAGTTTCACATGATAGAGACTTTCTTGATGGGCTGGTGGAGAAGATTTATGAGTTTGCTGACGGGCAGGTAAAGGAACACCTCGGAGGAGTGGATGATTTTCTCTACCGCAAAAAGATAAGTTCGCTCAGGGATATAGAAATCAAGCAGGCCCCCTCTTCTCAGGCTGCACCCGAGCCAAAGAAGGAAAAGATATCCACTTATGAGGCACAGAAATACCTCTCGAGGGAGGAACGTAGAATAAAAAATCGCCAACAACGGCTGGAAGATGAAATATCATCTCTGGAGGAAGAGATATCTGCTGTGGAAAAAATCCTTGCATCACCCTCTCCGGAAGACGATATAGTGGAACTCACAAACAAGTATCATTATCTCAAATTAAATCTTGAGACAAAAATGGATGAATGGGCATCCCTCACAATATGATTTACACAATGGAAGAAAAGAAGCAACCCTATCTGTTCGGTATTAACCCCGTGCATGAAGCAATTAAAACAGGCAGAAAATTTGAAAAAATTCTATTTAAGCAGGGTCTTGAAGGAGATAAGTTCAGGGCACTGTTGGATCTGGTAAAGCAAAACGAGATTCCTTTTCAGTTTGTACCCGGAGAAAAGATGAACAAATTATATCGCGGTGCGCATCAGGGAGTTATCGGCTATATGTCGCAGATTGATTATCTGCCATTCGAGGATGTCGTTGAAAAAGCGCTTGCAGTCTCTTCTGCTCCCATTTTTTTAATGCTTGACGGAGTTAGCGATGTGCGTAATTTCGGTGCAATAGTCAGAAGTGCGGAGTGTGCAGGGGTAAGCGGAGTGATACTTCCTGCCAAGGGCGGAGCCGCCATTAATGCCGATGCGATCAAAACATCATCAGGAGCTCTTCTCAGAGTACCTGTTTGCAAGGTCCCCAACCTGCGTATTCCTTTGTATTGGTTGATTGATGCCGGTTTCCATGTTGTAGGTGCAACAGAAAAGGCCGGCTGTTCAATCTACGATGTGGATTTAACTCAGCCGACCGTAATCGTTATGGGTTCTGAAGGTAAGGGTATTTCCGATTCGGTACTTTCGCTCTGTAATGTTAAGGCAGCGATTCCAATGTTAGGTCAAATCGGTTCCCTCAACGTCTCCGTAGCCACTGCCATAGTGCTTTTCGAAGCAGTTAGGCAGAGAATGCCTAAAATCTAGTCAATGCGTCGAAGACTGGATCCGCGACTGACTTCAGATGTGATGCTTATTGACTTGTCTGCCTTGTAAGCGCAGGAAGATGCTCCGGAACACTCCACATTAAGACGTCTTGTCACATAGATGCTTGCTTTAGCTGTACCTGAAAGGTCGATTTCCGCATCTTTGACTTTCATATCTTCAGCCACGATAGAGCTGACACCGCTACCTTCTAGGGATACTTCATCAGCGGTACCGGATAGGAGTGCTTTTGAAGCACCGCTGCACTCGAGATCAACCTTTTCGAATTCTCCATTCACTTCAGCTTTTGATGCACCGGAAATCTCAATGTCAAGTTCGTCTGCCGAAATATTGCCATACAATTTGCTTGCTCCTGATACCTTGATGTCGGCCTCTAGGAAGTCACCCTTGATATCTCTCACAGTAGATGCCCCGTTTATTGAAATCTGGGTCTCTTTAGCAACTACATTCAATCCATAGACTAAGCTGGCACCGCTGAGTTTCATCACGAATCTGTTTTTTCCGCAGTCAAATTGATCGTTGGTGTGAAATTTAGATGCTCCTGAAAGCGTGAGCTTGGTGAGAACCGGCATAGTGATTGTCGCTCTGGCAAGTTTGTTTTGATTTTTTAGCACCTTCTTGCTGGGATTGTCAAGTCCTATGGTAAGAGTCCCTTTGGAATCCTTCACTAAAAGATATTTCTCAAGATCGTCGCTGACTTCGATAACAATGGAGTAGGTATTGCCCCGTATTACCTCCACATCAAACCAATGAGAGATGTCGAGTCCATCAAAACCTTGATAATCATAATTTTTTACAGTTTGTGCATTGCTTGTAAGAATAAAGCCGATAATTGCGGCAAATGTTAGTAAAATACGTTTCATTTTAGTTGTTTTAGTTGTTTTTGTTATTCTTGTTGTTTTTATTGTTGCTATTGCAGGTGCTGAATCCGGCGTTGTGTGAGTGATGCCACATATTTCCGGAGTTCAACCACGCTTTCTACTCTCCGGCTATAGTATTCTTTGAGAATTTCTGCCTTTTCTTGCTCACTAATCTCGTCAGGAAGGACTTCCAAAAGAGGGATATACTCGGATGTGATGCTTTCCAGAGTGTTAAAATGCTCATTCGCTCCGTTATTAGGTGCATAAGCTGTCAGTGACGATAGATACTCATAACTATCTCTTACCACATCCATATAGGCATTGTAGATATCCTGCGGATCTTCCATAACTGACACGGTCTTAGAGAAACTCTCACTATTTATGCTCATAATCCTGATAAGCAGATTGGCTCCGAAAATCATCATTACCGATGCGGCTACAGGGAAGAGCACAGCTTTCCAGAATATCCGTTTGCGTGGATTATTCCTCTGGAATTCAATCCTCTTGGGGGGATTGGCTTTCTCCATAAACCTGTCGAAATGACCCTCTGCAGGCTCCATGTCGTCAAGGATCTCACTTATGTCGTCTAACTCTCTCATTGTTGCAATATTTTTAATAGTGTTGCCTTTCCTCTACAAAACTGGGATCGTATCGTCACCTCTTTCTGCCCGGTAATCTGGGCAATCTCCTGATAATCCATTCCCTCGAAAAGTGAGAGTGTCAATACCAGCCTGTAGGGATCTTTCATCGTTTCCAGGGCCTCTCTGACGCGTTTTACCTCTTCTTTAGTGGAAATCGCTATTTCCGCACTCTCTTCGCCGGAAAGATTTTCAGGTTCTTCATAACTATCTTTGAAAATCTGCTCCCTTTTGATGACCCTCAATCTGTCTATAGACCTTCTGATACAGGTGCGTATGAGCCAGGCAGAAATTTGGGCAGGTTCTGCAGGCGGGGTATCCATCTGTAAAAAACGCAGTAACGTGTCATGCATTGTCTCCTCAGCGTCTGCACCGTTACCTACTATCCTGTAACTTGCGTTGAAAAGTCGCCTGTAGTGAGTGTCGTAAAACTTCTTAATCTCTTTCTGTGTCATCACTCTCTTTTCTATAATATAAAACGGAGCTTCGCTCCAATTGTTGCAACTGTTGTACAATTTCTTGATAATTCGTAAATTTGGGAATTATTTATGTAACCCAAAAAAATATTTTTTTATGATATTCTTATTGGATTCCCACTGTGACTCTCCACTGATGCTTGTTAAGGGGGCAGATTTCGGGCAGACGGTCCAGCAAGGCTATACTCCGGGCAAGTTTCCTGTTACTCACGTAGATTTTGCAAAAATGAAGAAGGGAGGAGTAAACGGCTCTTTTTTCGCGATTTATACATCGAACTCTCTCTCCCAGGACGAGTCTACAAGAAGGGCTTTCGAGCTCATATCAGGGGTTTACGATGCAGTTGAGCAGAATCCCGACAAGGTAGCATTCGCCACCACTCCCGCACAAGCCAAACGCAACAAAAAGAACGGACTGATTTCTATTTTCCTCGGTATGGAAAATGGTTCTCCAATACAGAAAGATCTCTCATTGCTCAGGATGTTTTACCGTTTGGGTGTAAGGTATCTCACATTGACACACGCAGGGAATAATGAAATTTGTGACTCCTGTGCTACAAAAGAGAAACGTTGGGGCGGTGTCAGTCCATTCGGAAAGGAGGTAATTGAAGAGTGTAACCGTCTTGGAATTCTTATTGACGTATCACATATCTCTGACGATGCCTTTTGGGATGTACTTAAATACTCAAAGGTCCCCGTAGTGGCTACACACTCATGCTGCCGTGCACTTGCCTCTCATCCCCGCAATATGAGTGATGAGATGATAATGGCTTTGGCAGAGAAGGGCGGTGTGATCCAGATCAATTTTTATCCCGCTTTTCTCGATAATGAGTATGCTGCATCTGAGATCTGGGACCTTGAGGACATTTTCGATGAAGCGGACAAGGCTTGGCGTAAGGACAAGTCCAATATTGAGCTTCAGAAGCAACTTGAAAAGTCCGTCATCGAGATGAATTCTGTCAAGAAACCCTCGTACAAAAGGGTTGTAGATCATATCGACCATGTCGTAAAGCTAGTTGGAGTAAAACATGTCGGACTTGGAAGTGATTTTGATGGTATCAACACTACTCCCAAAGGTCTTGAAGATATTAGTAAGATACAGAGAATAATCATAGAACTTCGCATGCGCGGTTACAAAGAGCACGAAATCAAGGCTATTGCCGGGGGCAATTTCTTTCGTGTGATGGATGCCATACAGAAGTTTGCAGACGAATAATAATAACAAAATCACATAAACACACACATGAAATTTTTCATAGATACTGCTAATCTTGATCAGATTAAAGAGGCTCAGGAACTTGGAGTCCTGGACGGAGTTACTACCAACCCTTCACTTATGGCAAAGGAGGGCATCAAAGGCGATGCTGCAATCAAGGCGCATTACAAAAAGATATGTGAAATCGTTGATGGTGACGTAAGTGCGGAAGTATTCGGCACTGAGTACGACGATATGATTCATCAAGGTGAAGAGCTTGCAGCGCTTCATCCTCAGATTACCGTAAAACTTCCATGTACAAAAGATGGCATCCGTGCCGTGAAATATTTCTCTGAAAGAGGTGTAAAGACCAATTGTACACTTGTTTTCACAGTTGGACAGGCTTTGCTTGCAGCAAAAGCAGGAGCAACTTATGTTTCTCCTTTTGTAGGGCGTCTTGATGACATTTCAAGTGACGGAGTTGCTCTCATTAAGGAAATTGTAGAAGTGTTCAATTACTACGGCTATCAGACAGAGGTACTTGCAGCTTCAATTCGCCATACTCAGCACATTATCGATTGTATGAAGGCAGGTGCAGATGTTGCAACATGTCCTCTTAAAGCTATTCTGGGTCTTCTAAACCATCCTCTGACAGATAAAGGTGTGGAATTATTCGTGGCGGATGCCAAGAAAATGGAAGGCTGATGAGAAGCTATAAGGAAAAATTCATGCGCCTCGCAATTGACCTTGCCCTAGAAAACATACAAAACGGGGGAGGTCCTTTCGGTGCAGTAATTGTAAAAGATGGAGAGGTGGTCGCTACTGGATGCAATCGTGTAACTGCCTCTTGCGATCCTACCGCCCATGCTGAAGTAAATGCAATCCGTGCCGCCTGCAAAGCGCTTGACACATTTGTTCTCGAAGGATGCGAAATATATTCTTCCTGTGAACCCTGCCCGATGTGTCTTGGAGCCATCTATTGGGCACATCTTGACAAACTCTACTACGCCTCCGACAAGCACGACGCTGCCTATGCCGGCTTCGACGATTCCTTTATATATAAGGAACTTGAGCTCACGCCTGAGGAACGCCGTCTTAAAGCCGAGGTCCTATTAGAAAAAGAAGCCCTCCGGGTTTTCGAATCCTGGAAGGCGAAGGAGGATAAGGTGGAGTATTAGTTATTCCAGAATATTATTAGGCTTAATTCACTTCAAATGACATAGGCGTAGAAATTTTTTGTTTTTTCGGAGCTATGTTATTTGAAGTTATGGTGTCTATGAGGAAGTTACGAGTTCTAAGTTATTCCGATATGTGTTGAAACTCTTAACTTCTATAGCCCAAGGGCTCTCTCTATCGGTTGTATTGTTGCGTACGAATCTAAGTCTTCCCGGTTGGAAAAGAGCAGAATAAGTATTTCTTTCTCAGGGTAGCGTGCTGCAATGGATTTGAAGCCGCCGTTGCTGCCGGTGTGATAAATCTTTAAGGTCGTGGAGTCGGTTGCGGGTTCGATAAACCAGCCATATCCATACCAGGTATTGGGGCGATTTTGATAGTTGCTGTATTTGCTGCCGCTTATCTTTATTTGAGGCGTATGTGCGGCATTCTGAAGTTCTTCTCCCAGTACCGTATGGCTACGAAGTGCTTTTTCCCAAATCACAAACTCATGAGTTGAAGTGTAGAGGCCGCCATCAGCCTTAGTGGCAAAAAAGGTTTCCTCGCCGTAGTCATACTCGCGCCACTCTTTTTTGCTCTCAATCTCACCTTCATTTTCAGAGTTTCCTTCGGATAAATCATCAACATCTTCAAACCTGTATCCATGAGCCATATTTGGTATAAGGTGCTCTTTATCAGCCTCAAAGTAGAGACTATGTTCCATTCCTGCAGGTGCGAAAATATTCTCATTTACATAATCGACAAATGAGATTCCGGAAACTTTTTCCACAATTGCACCAAGCATCAAAAAAGTCGGATTTATATATTCGTACTCCGTTCCGGGCTCGAAATTTAAAAAGTTCAAGTCGGGCAGATATTGCATTACATACGCCTCGTCTGCAAAAATACTGCGCTGTTTGTCGCTTCTGTCGCGTGCGTCTGGAATGCCTGAGGAGTGGGAGAGGAGGTGTTTGATCTTGATTCTCTCATAAAAATCCGCCTTGTATTCGGGGAAATATTTTTTCATATTGTCCTCCAGCGAAAGTTTGCCTTGCTCAGCAAGCTGCAGGATAGCTACTGCAGTAAACTGTTTGGATATTGAAGCAATGCAGAAAGAGGTATTTCCATCAATAGGGGTACCACTCTCAAGATCGGCTAAGCCGTAACCTTTATCAAAAATGATCTCATCTCCCCGGAGCACAAGGACTGCAGCACCGGGTTCACCTAACGGAAATAGCTCCGAACAGATGGAATCAATTTTCTTTGCCGCTTCGTCCTTCGGACTTGGGGAACAGGCTGCGATAACTGTTGCTGCCATAATAAAAACAATTATTCTTTTCATGATACTATAGTTTGCTGTTAGCCGTTGGCTTTAGCCATTGGCTGTTGGTTAATTATAAACTATTTGTTTATTAATAATATTTTCCAATAATAAAAGCCCTTACTCAAAACATCCTTTTAAATCGCACTGCTTCAACAACATCAGCTCGAAAATACAAAAAATTTTCTATGCTGATGTTGTTGAAGTCTATTTATACTAACAACTCCTCACTCATAACTTCCCTGCACCACGTAACTCGCAACCCGCACCACTAAACTCTATTTCAAGGCGTAGCAAATTAAGGGCATTCGAGGCAAAACGCTCTATATTGGTCACTCTGTTCGAGGAAAATTTCACCTTTTTAGTTACTACACGATCTCTTGAAGCTACTGCAAGCCATGCAGTTCCTACAGGATTTTCGGAAGTACCACCGCCAGGGCCTGCTACACCGGTTGTAGCTATGGTGTAGTCTGTATCAAGCAGTTTTAGCAGTCCGGTAGACATCGCTATTGCGGTTTGCTCACTCACCGCTCCGTGAGTTTCAATAGTTTCGGCAGGTACACCGAGGAGGTTTGTCTTTACTCCATTTGCATAAGATATTACCGACCCTTTGTAATAATCCGAGCAGCCTGCCACCTGGGTTATCAATTCGGAGATGCGGCCGCCGGTACAAGATTCGGCTACTGCAAGCGTTCTTCCCATACTCCTTAATTTACGCCCTATTACAGTCTGCAGGTTATCCTCACCTTCACCATATATTGCATCTCCGAGAATCTCTTTAAGAGAGGATATATAAGGTGTGAAATCCGGCTCTTCTTCTCCATAATGGGAGAGTCTGAGGCGCACTCCGATAGTAGGGTTAGGCAAATATGCCAGTTTTATATTCTCCGGAAGCGCATTTTCCCAGTTTTCTATTTGTTTGGCAAGTGTGGATTCAGGAATTCCGAATGTAACAATGGTGTGATGTGTAATATGCTCCAGATTGAAGTGAGTGCGGATATCATCTATCACTTTCGGCATCAGACCTATCGTTTCAAATGGTACACCGGGAAGAGAGTAGAGTGTAGAGGTGCCCTTTGAGCCCAGTCCACGAAAGACCATACAAGGAGCTGTGCCCAATTCATTGGGAATAACATCACATGTGTTTGGGACTGAGGCCTGCTCTCTATTAGACTCGATCATCTCTATGCCCCTGGCACTCATTAATCGCTCTATTATACGATACTGTTCTTCTGAACGGACAAATGATGAAGCCATTGAAAGCTCCTTGAGAGCAAGTTTGGTAATATCGTCTCTGGTGGGCCCCAGACCACCCGTAACTATCACAATATCAGTGTGCTCCAAACACATCTCAAGTCTGGAGATAATCTCCTCGTGTATATCACCAATAGAGAAATGAAATCTTACCCTTATTCCGGCGCTGTTTAATGCCCTCGATATCTCAGCGGAGTTGGTATTGAGTATCTGGCCTATAAGTATTTCATCGCCAATTGTACATATTGATGCTGTAGTCATTCTGATCCGGAAGGGTTATTTTCAATATTGGCCGCCATAGCTCTCTCTTTCTCCACATTGCGTAGGTGCTTCAGGATTTTCTTTACATACCCTGGCCCATTGTATATAAAACCTGTATATACTTCAATCAGTGATGCGCCGGCATCAAGCATCTGCTGTGCCTGTTCCGGAGTCATTATGCCACCGACACCAATTATTGGTATGGAGCCTCGGGATCTGTTGTGGATGTATCGAACCATATTCAGTGATTTTTCAAAAAGAGGAGCACCACTGAGTCCTCCCTCACCAAGATTCTTGACATCATCGGAGGGAGTAGCAAGTCCCTCGCGGCTACGTGTGGTATTAGTGGCAACAATACCGTCGATGCCCGTTATTTGCACAAGGTCAATAATTTCATCAATCTGCTCGAGAGGAATATCCGGGGAGAGTTTTAACAGGATGGGACGGTATTCATCGTTGAATTTACGGATAGTGATGAGTTTATCTATGATATTCGAGAGCATCTCTATGTCCTGGAGTTCTGTAAGGTTTTTTACATTGGGACAGGAGATGTTTAATACAGTCATATCCGCGAAATCATACATCAGAGTGAGCGCCTTTTCATAATCTACTGCAGCATCTTCGTTTGATGTGATGGAGTTTTTACTGATGTTGGCAGCAATTATTATGTCGCGGGGAGGAGTTGCCCGTAGATTGTCGATAGCATTCCTCACTCCCAGGTTATTGATACCCATTCGGTTGATGATTGCACTGTCCTTAACGAGACGGAAACAGCGTGGTTTTGGATTTCCGATCTGAGGCTTGGGAGTGAGAGAGCCTATTTCCACAAAACTGAATCCGAAGCATGCAAGGTCATTGTAACATTCAGCGTTTTTATCCAGGCCACCGGCAATGCCTATCGGATTTTTAAAGTGGAGGCCAAAGAGGTCACGCTCCAAGGTAGGAGTTTTGACCCTATACAGGAGTCGAAGCAAATGTTGGAGTCCCGGAATATGTCTTGAAAACTTAAGTAACGAGAATATTATTTTGTAGGCCCTTTCAGGATTAAAAAGAAAGAGAATAGGCCTTATCAGAAATTTGTACATGATTTGTAATGATTATCATTACAAAAATAGTCATTTTTCTTCAAATGTGCCATCGCTGTAAAAAACGGTGATGCGAACGATGTGTTTATCTCTTTTTGCGGCCTGAATATTTTGGATAGGGGTGGAAATGGGTTCTATAAAGCGATTCTCAGAGGGTTGTGACGCCTCAGAAATCCTCGTAACCTGCTGAGGAACAGGAGAGATTGCCTTAGGTTCCTCTTGTACATCATTGAGTGGGTTTTGCGTAGATATCCCTTCACGTGAGCTATCAACTGCAGATTCCGGAACAAAATGGGGCAAATCAAATAGTGATTCTTGGTTCCGATTGGGGATTGTGTCAAATAAAGTGACAGGGGAAGATGGGGAACCGGTAGTCGGTGGTGCCGTCATTACAGGAGTGGGAGCAGAAGTTATTGTTTGATCAGGTAATGGTGGGGGGAAAGTGTTTTGGCTCTTGTAAGGTTTTCCTTTGCCGAGAATCAGCCACTCAGGGTTTATCTGAGGAAAATTCTTGAGTATACCTTGGATGAAATCAAAGCTGGGTTTATTGCGTCCGGAGAGAAGGTGAGATATTCCCGAGCGCTGGATCTGCAATATGTCGGCAAGTTTTGACGGAGTAAGGTCCTCGAGCTCCAGAAATTGTTGTAATCGCTTATCCATAATTTTGTAAACTTGATTCGATACAAATGTAGCACTATTTTTGATTACAAATGTAATCAGGACGATTAAATTAATAAGTTACAAATGTAAATTACAACAATAAAGAATAGAACTTGAATAAAAATAGGTGTTTAATATAAAGCGTTAATCAAGATAAAACTAATAAACTACTGGGATATAATATATTATATATCTTAAAATCTCCATTAAATGAACAATTGAACTCAAAATGGTCATTATTTAGGTTTGTATACATTAATTTACTTTAGATAATAATATTTAAATATCTGGTTTTCAATCTAATAAGTGCTTAGATATTTTAAAATAACTTTTAGTTATTAACATGTGTTGATAAAATCCAAGTATTATCCACGACACAATTGTAAATGACCATAATTCATTAGTCAAATTCTTATTCGGTTACATATGTAAAGACAAATGCCCTCAATTATAAACATCTGTAAACAAGCAGAGATGTCACAAATGTAAATAAATCACCGCAATTCAATTATATCGTATCGGGTATATATCAAGTATGCTTAGATTAGTAAACCTTTTAAATCGATTAAAAATGCCCTTTATTCAAATCTATTGATTTACCTTTGTGTTGAAGATTACATTTATGATTACAGACAGGATTAGAATCGAAGAATACGACTATCACCTCCCGGACGATAGAATTTCAAAATTTCCTCTGCAAGAGAGAGACTCATCTAAACTACTGCTTTTTACAAGTAGGAACGGTTTTCTTCCTTGTGACGAGAAATTTACCGACATCGACAGATTTTTACCTGAAGATTCGCTCATGATCTTCAATAATACGAGGGTAATTCCTGCAAGATTGCTTTTTATGCGCAATTCCGGAGCCATAATAGAGATTTTTTGTCTTGAACCTGTTGATCCCGAGGATTATCAACTCAATTTTGCCTGTACGGGAAAATGCCGCTGGAAAGTCATTGTGGGTAATATTAAGAGATGGAAGGATGGTCCCGTATATTTTTTCAATTCTTCTGATGATCCTGCCATAGCGAGTCTGGATTTGGAGGCGGAACTCGTAGAAAGGGGAAATAACAGAATTGTTGTACAATTTTCATGGAAAAGTGGCGATTCGTTTTCTAAAGTACTGGAAATTTGCGGCAAAATCCCAATTCCTCCCTATCTGAAACGTGATCCCGAGCCTCTTGATAAAGTGCGTTATCAGACCTGCTATGCATGCATAGATGGCTCTGTAGCAGCACCGACTGCAGGACTCCACTTCACTGACTCGGTGCTTGAAAAGATTTCCGAGAAGGGGATAAAACAGGGATACCTATCACTCCATGTGGGGGCAGGCACCTTTCTGCCGGTAAAAAGCGAATATATCTCTGAGCATAATATGCACAGCGAACCCTTCTCAATCCCCACAGAATTGATCAAATCCTTGCGAAACTACGCCTCAAAGCACATAATTGCCGTAGGTACAACTTCCACTCGCTGTCTCGAGTCCCTCTATTTTCTCGGTGTGCAGGTTATTGAGAAAAAAGCTCCTTCGTATGTCTCACAATGGGAACCGTATCGTGAGGAGGGGTTCGACTATACTTTAAAAGAGGCTCTTGATGCCCTTGCAGACTATCTGGAGGCTAATTCACTCGACAATTTGCTCTCGCGCACGGAGATTATTATTGTACCGGGATACCGATTTAGAGTAATAGATCACCTTATTACCAACTTTCACCAGCCCAAAAGCACACTATTATTGCTTATCTCGGCTTTTGTGGGTAAATCATGGAGAAACATCTATAATTATGCACTCGATAATGGGTTCCGTTTTCTCAGTTACGGGGACTCTTCCTTGTTGGAAATTAGAAAATAAAAATATATATTTGTATCTTAATTAAGACTAAAACCTACAATATTATGATCAAAAAAACCATTATTGACCATTTCGAGCAGGCTGTTGCACAATTTCCGGACAACGCCTATCTGCTTGAGAGCAAAACAGGTACTTTTGAGCCCACTACTTATAAGCAGACAATGGATGCTGTGTATAAGTTCGGAGCCGGACTCGTACTTGAAGGCGTCAAACCAAAAGAGAATATAGCCATTCTTGCGGAAGGTTGCAATATGTGGATAATCAGTGAGTTGGGCATGTTTTACGCCGGAGGCGTGAGCGTA
>Ga0116174_10000137_pt1 | contig 72862 bp, 70 predicted proteins | sample AD_UKC087_MetaG_FD_89801 | JGI IMG/M metagenome (GOLD analysis project Ga0116174, IMG submission 89801) | Active sludge microbial communities of municipal wastewater-treating anaerobic digesters from USA - AD_UKC087_MetaG | ecosystem: Engineered > Bioreactor > Anaerobic > Digestate | place: USA...
GAACAGTAGCCAAGATCGGCAACAAGATAACCTCAAACAAGCTTGAGGACATAGCAGGAAAGACCAAATTCGTTGACACCGAGAACCACCTGGTTATCGCAGCCCGCGATATCGGAGTATCCTTCGGCGACTGATACACCGCCCCGAGGCAGAACGCTTCGGGGCGTTATTATTTAACACATAGTTCATAGTGATTAGTGTATAGTGCTTAGTAATCAGCGCCGCCATCGTAAGCGGCTCCAGACGAACAATGCCCTCATTCCCCGCAAAAAGGGTAAAAAAGCAGACACGCACCGTATACCCAAAGTAATATATACATTTCATAATACGATTATAAAAAATGATATGTCACTTGCAAAACGCCAGTTTATCGCCCCTCAGCTCAAATTGTGAACTTGTTAAATTATAAAATTTTTATCATTTTAAAAAAAGCTATTCCCAAAACCTCCCAAATGTGCTATAATAACTATATATCTGTTCAGGAGGTATTATTAATGTCAGAAATGGAACTTTATGACCTTTGGTGCAAGAACGCCAAGGAGGATTCCGACCTTAAAGCTGAGCTCGAAGAGATCAGGGGCGACAGCGAAGCTATAAACGATAGATTCTACCGCGATCTTGAATTCGGTACAGGCGGACTGAGAGGCGTTATCGGCGCAGGAACCAACCGCATGAACATATACACCGTAAGACGCGCAACACAGGGCTTTGCAGACTACCTCAACCAGGAGTATGACAACCCCAGCGTAGCGATCTCCTACGACAGCCGCATCAAGAGCGACGTTTTCTCAAAGGCTGCCGCAGAGGTACTTGCAGCAAACGGAATAAAGGTACATATATATACAGAACTGATGCCTACCCCCTGCCTTTCATGGGCAGTACGCGCACTTAAGTGCCAGGGCGGAATCATGGTAACAGCCAGCCACAACCCCGCAAAGTACAACGGATACAAGGTATACGGCGAGGACGGCTGCCAGATCACACTCAGGGGTGCAGAGATAATCCTTGACAAGATCAATTCACTTGACGTATTCACAGGCGTAAAGACTTCCGACTTCAACGAAGAGTTAGCCAAGGGCAACATCAAATACATCGGAGAAGACATCATCGAGGACTTCTACAAGCGCGTACTTGCAGAGGGCATCAACACAGACCTCTGTCCCACAAGCGGACTCAAGGTGGTCTACACTCCCCTCAACGGAACAGGAAACAAGCCTGTCCGCGAGATACTGAAGCGTATCGGCATCGCCGACGTAACAGTAGTAAAGGAACAGGAGAACCCCGACGGCAACTTCACCACCTGCCCTTACCCGAACCCAGAGATCCGTGAGGCTCTTCAGGTAGGACTGAGCTACTGCGACAAGGTAAAGCCCGATCTTCTTCTTGCAACAGACCCCGACTGTGACCGTGTAGGTATCGCAGTTCCTGACGGAAATGGCGGCTACGCACTGTTCTCAGGCAACGAGGTTGGTGCAATGCTTCTGGAGTACATCTGCGAGCAGCGTATAAAGAAGGGCACAATGCCAAAGAACCCCATTGCCGTAAAAACCATTGTAACAACAGACATCGTAAACCTCATTGGCAAGGAGTACGGTGTAGAGATAATCGACGTTCTCACAGGCTTCAAGTTCATAGGCGAGCAGATCGGCTTCCTTGAGGCAAAGGGCGAGGAGAACCGCTATATATTCGGCTTTGAGGAGAGCTACGGCTACCTCTCCGGCGGCTATGTAAGAGACAAGGACGCAGTTGACGCATCAATGCTCATCTGCGAAATGGCAGCCTACTACCGCACACAGGGCATCACTCTTATGCAGGCAAGAGAGAATATGTACAAGAAGTACGGAATGTTCCTCCAGACCCTCTACAGCTTCCAGTTTGAGGGTGAGAGCGGCATGAAGCACATGGAGGAGATCATGACAGGTCTCCGCGAGAACCACCCCACTGCTATCGGCGGACTGAAGGTGGAGCGCTTCGAGGACTACAAGGCAGGCACCTCCAAGAACATCGCAACAGGCGAGGTCAAGGAGCTGACACTTCCCAAGTCCAACGTACTTGCATTCTATCTTGAGGGCGGCTGCAAGGCAATAGTTCGTCCCTCTGGTACAGAGCCCAAGATAAAGACATATATAACAGCCAAGGCACCCACAAGAGCAGAAGCCGAGGTCATCGAGCAGCAGATCTATGCCGACTTCACACAGAGCATGAAGTAAGCTTCAATTCAATACACTAAAATTAGGGGGGATGGACGAAAGTCTGTCCCCTTTTATTGTTAAAAATAAATCCAAACATCTATGAAGGAGGAAGTATGAGCGATATGCAGGAAACAACAATGGTGATGATAAAGGCAATAATACAGATCATCAAGGACAGCAAGAACAAGGACGAAGCACTGAAGAAGATCGAGGCACTGCTGAAGTAAGAGTCCCCTGCTCAATGCGAGAAAGGAGAAGTCAATGGAAATCCGCGAGATCAAGTCACTTATCGACCGTTCACTGTTCGCCTCCCTGGGCTACACCGACTCAGAGGGCAGGCAGAATATCCGCCGGGTGTTCTGCGTCTGGCACAAGGGGCTGGGACAGCACCTTATATCCACCAACACAAGCTCCTCCCACGTACAGGAGCTGCTTAAAAACGGCACATCCTGCCTGTACTTCTCCGATGACGAGACCTTTGAAGCGGTCTGCCTTTACGGAAAAGCCGAGGTGAGCCGCGAAAGAGCCCACAAGGAGCTTCTCTGGAACGAAGGCGACGAAAAGTACTACCCCAATGGCATAGACGATGAGGACTACTGCGTCATAGTCTTTGCAGCCGAAAGCGGCAGATACTACCGTTTTGACGGCAAAGCCGATATTACCGCAGAAGTGCTGTCAGCCTACGATAAGGACGCTGAGTTCGAGAACGGCTACTCAAAGATCCACGGCTGACCGTCTAAAGTTAAATCATAAAAATATATTCATGTCCCCTTGACACACACGGGACAGTGTGATATAATTAATTACTGTAATGTATATTCGGCACTACTGTCTAAAGGAAATGATGGGCTGCACGATCTACAAATTATTGTAAAGAGGTGAAAATCGTGAAAGAGGGAATCCATCCTGAGTTCAAGAAGACCACAATTACCTGCCACTGCGGTAACGTGATCGAGACTATGTCTACAAAGGAAAACATCAAGGTTGAAATCTGCTCAAAGTGCCATCCTTTCTATACTGGTAAGCAGAAGCTTGTTGATACAGGCGGACGCGTTGACAGATTCAAGAAGCGTTTCAATATGGACAAATAAGTCACAAGGCCCCGTCAATGACGGGGCTTTTCGTACATAGGTAAGTATTTATGAACTATCTGACAATTTCCGAAAATGCCAAGGCTTCGTTCATTGAGAAGCGCTCGGAGTTCATCGGCTATATCGCCCCCGTAAAGACCAATGACGAGGCGGTAGCCTTCATAAACTCTATAAAGGCGGAGCACCGCAAGGCGAGACACAACGTCTACGCCTACATACTCCGCGAGGACAATATTTCCCGATATTCCGACGACGGCGAGCCCCAGGGCACTGCGGGAGTCCCCGTGCTTGACGTGCTGAAAAAGCGAGGGCTCACCGATGTATGCGTGGTAGTCACCCGCTACTTCGGCGGCATACTCCTGGGGGGCGGCGGACTGGTGAGAGCCTATTCCCACGCAGCTTCCCTTGCCTGCGACGCAGCCCACATCATGGATATGTGTCTCTGCCACCGTCTGAAAATATCCGCAGACTACGGTATGTACGGCAAGATCTCCTATCTCCTGCCCAATTTTGACACCATTACGGTGAACTCCGATTTCGGCAGCGATGTCACACTTGAGATATTTGTCCTCTCCGAGAAGCTTGACGCCCTGAAAAAGGAGCTTACGGAAGCCACCAACGGCACCGCTTCCATAGAGGACTGCGGAGAGCTTTACGAGGATTTTTCCTCGGTGAAAAAAATTTCCGAAGAAAAATAAAGGGTTTTTTGTCCCGTTTTAGTATAAGTATATAGAGGCAGTTTTAAGGCTGTCCGTGTGTACAGTGGAGAATTTCGCTGTACACGGTTTTTCACTGCATTTTTGCCAATAAACAGTCAGGGAGGAGAGATAGTATGACAGTCCGCGAACAGATAGAGATCAGCGAAGCAGGCATTCTCAGCAAGTACGCCTGTTCAAGCGTTGACGAGGAAGGCACAAAGCGTGACCGATATGAGGAAAAGTGCCCCTACCGCACGGAATTCCAGCGTGACCGCGACCGCATACTCCACTGCAACTCCTTCCGCCGACTCAAGCGTAAGACCCAGGTATTCCTTTCCCCCGTGGGCGACCATTACAGGACCCGCCTCACCCATACTCTCGAAGTAGCGCAGATAGCGAGGACTATTTCCCGCGGAATGCGCCTCAACGAGGATCTCACCGAGGCAATAGCCTTAGGTCATGATCTGGGGCACTCCCCATTCGGTCACTGCGGAGAGAAGACCCTGAATGACATCTGCCCCCACGGCTTCAAGCATTACGAGCAGAGTCTCCGTGTAGTTGAGGTAGTGGAAAAAAAAGGAAAGGGACTCAATCTCACCCATGCGGTCCGCAACGGCATACTCTGCCACACCAACATGACAGCGGACACCAAGGAGGGCAATATAGTCCGACTTGCCGACACTATCGCCTACATAAACCATGACATCGAGGACTCTATCCGCGCAGGCATACTCAGCAATGACGACCTGCCGAGAGACTGCGTAAGGACACTGGGCAGAACAAAAACACAGCGCATCACTACCCTCATCGCCTCCGTCATAGAGCACGGAGCGGTGGATATAGACTTTGCTCCCAATATACGCAAGGCACATGATGACCTGAAGCGTTTCATGTTTGAGAGAGTCTACACTAATCCTGCGGCAAAGCAGGAGGAGGGCAAGGCTGAGCAGCTGGTGAGAAAGCTTTACGCCTACTTCATAGAGCACAACGACAAGCTCCCCGATGAGTACCGCAATATAATGAAAAATACCGACGCAGACAGAGCGGTCTGCGACTATATCTCGGGTATGAGCGACGAATACGCAGTCGACCTGTACACCGAGCTGTTCGTCCCGAAATTCTGGAAGTGAGGGAACCATGCCCCGTAACGATGAATTTCTCTACAATTTGCGAAATGCCAACCCCATAGAAACTGTCATGGGCGGCTATGTGAACCTCATAAGGCGAGGGCGGAACTATGTCTGCTCCTGCCCATTCCACTCGGAAAAGACCCCCTCCTGCACCATTTTCACCGACACCCAGAGCTTTTACTGCTTCGGCTGCGGCGCAGGCGGCGATGTTATCACATTCACCATGAAGATTGAGAACCTGGACTTTTCCGAAGCCGTCAAGCTCCTCGCCCAGAGGTCAGGCATGGAAGTGCCCGAATACGGACAGAAGGACAGCGGCTACGCAAAGCGCAAGACCCGTATCTATGAGATGAACCGCCTTGCCGCCAACTTCTTCTACACCAACCTGTTCAAGGGTCCCGACAAGACGGGATTGCAGTATTTCGCAAGCCGAAAGCTTACTCCCCAGACCATAAAGAAGTACGGTCTCGGTTATGCCTCTGACTCCTGGAATGCACTTACCGATCATCTCCGCTCCAAGGGCTACACCGATGATGAGATCGTAGATGCATGGCTGGCAGGCAGCAAGAACGGCAGGATATTTGATATGTTCCGCAAGAGGGTCATGTTCCCTATCATCGACCTTCGCGGCAATATAATAGGCTTCGGCGGACGAGTCCTTGACGACTCACAGCCGAAGTACCTGAACACGGGAAAAACTCCCGTATTTGACAAGGGCTCCAACCTTTTCTCCATGAACTTCGCCAAGAATTCAAACGCCAAGCGTCTGATACTCTGCGAGGGCTACATGGACGTCATCGCCGTAAACCAGGCAGGCTTCGATAATGTGGTAGCCACCCTGGGAACCGCTATAACCCCCGATCAGGCGCGGCTCATAAGCCATTACGCCGAGGAGGTCATAGTCGCCTACGACAGCGACGGCGCAGGACAAAAGGCGACCCAGAAAGCCATAAACCACTTCGCCGACGTAGGACTGCGCACAAAGATAATCCACATGGAGGGTGCCAAGGACCCCGACGAGTTCATAAAGAAGTTCGGCAGAGACCGCTTCCGTATGCTCCTTGACGGCTCCAACGACGCAAATGACTTCATGCTGGACAAGTGTGAGGAGGGTCTCGACCTCACCACAGACATAGGCAGAGTAGAGCTGCTGAAGCGCACCTCAAAGGTGCTTGCAGGCATAGAATCACCGCTGGAACGAGAGGTATACATCTCCCGGACGTCAAAGAAGTGCGATATACCCGTGCAGGTGCTGAAGACCCACATCGACGCCATGCTGAAAAAGAACAGCAGCAGCGCCAAGAAGAACGAATGGCGCAATATCAAGGCAAAGACCTCATACATACGCGACGATATAAACCCCGACGCCGTCAGCAACAAGAAGCAGGCGCGCGCCGAGGAGACTATAATAAGCTATCTGCTCATGCGTCCTCAGGAATACGAGGACGTTGAGAAGCTGGCACCCGCAGAGTGCTTCGTTACCGCCTTCAACAAGAAGGTATACAAAGCGCTGCTGGAGCGAATGAAAAATTCCGACAAGTTCTCCATTTCCCTGCTCTCGGACGAATTTTCCACGGAGGAAATGGGAAGAATAAGCGGAATAGCAGCAAAGAAGCGCGAAGTTGCCGTAACGCTGGACGTTGTGGCGGACTGCGCAAAGGTGCTGAAAGAAAACAGACCCGCGGCTGACGGAGAGCTTGGCAACGACGAGCTGCTTGAGCTGTTCCGTTCCAAAAACAAATAGGAGGATATAAGATTATGGAAAAGAAGAACACCATCGAAGCCCTGATGGAACAGGGCAAGACCAACGGCAAGCTCACCACAAAGGAGATAACCGATGCACTGGAGGAGCTTGATTTTGACGTTGATCAGATCAATACCTTCTATGACAACTGTGAAAATCTCAACATCGAGATCGTCGAGGACATGAACCTTGACGCTGACCTGAAGATCGGTCTCGACTCAAATATGACAGATGACCTTGAAATGGCACTTTCCACCGAGGGTATCGCCATTGATGACCCTGTAAAGATCTACCTCAAGGAGATCGGACGAGTTCCCCTTCTCACCACCGAGGAGGAGATCGAGCTGGCGCAGAGAATGGCTAAGGGCGACCCCTACGCAAAGAAGCGCCTTTCCGAGGCAAACCTCCGACTGGTAGTATCCATCGCCAAGAAGTATGTTGGCAGAGGAATGCAGTTCCTTGACCTTATCCAGGAGGGAAATCTGGGACTTATCAAGGCTGTTGAAAAGTTCGACTACACCAAGGGCTTCAAGTTCTCCACATACGCAACATGGTGGATACGTCAGGCTATCACCCGTGCTATCGCAGACCAGGCAAGAACTATCCGTATCCCCGTACACATGGTAGAGACCATCACCAAGGTAAAGAAGGTGTCCAGCCAGCTTCTCCACGAAAACGGCCACGACCCCAGTCCCGAGGAGATCGCGGACAAGCTCAATATGCCTGTGGACAAGGTTCGCGAGATCATGCGTGTTGCACAGGATCCCATATCTCTTGAGACTCCTATCGGCGAGGAGGAGGACAGCCACCTGGGCGACTTCATTCCCGATGATGATGCTCCCGCACCTGCCGAGGCAGCTTCACATACACTTCTCAAGGAGCAGCTCAACGAAGTCCTCTCCACTCTCACAGACCGTGAGGCAAAGGTGCTCAAGCTACGTTTCGGTCTTGAGGACGGCAAGTCCCGTACACTTGAGGAGGTAGGCCAGCGCTTTGACGTTACCCGTGAGCGTATCCGCCAGATCGAAGCAAAGGCACTGAGAAAGCTCCGTCACCCCAGCAGAAGCAAGAAAGTCAAGGACTTCCTCGACTGATAACAAAACTATCGCAAGCCGCCTTTAATGGCGGCTTTTTTATTGACATTCGGGCACTTATGTAGTATAATTAAATTGTATAAACAAGTACGTTATCACGGTCACCTGCTGACCGTTCAAAAAGCAGGTACACAAGGGGGAAATACGCTGCGGCAGAGCGCTGCGGCACCCAAGGTATAAGGAGCGAGCATGAGTATATTCGATTTTAGCAAAACTCCTCCCGCGCTGAGCCATGACTGGCAGGTATTCCAACAGTTTGTAGGCAATATAGGTGCGTTTACCTACATCGCAAAGGAAAAGGCAGCATATCTTGATGCCGCCGCCTGTCATATGCTCGGATGCCCGAGTGAAAAGATCAATGAATTTGAGTTCTTCAACCTTCTTGAGAAGATCTCGAAAAGCCCCGTAGAGGGACAGAAGCATATATACAAATTCACAGACGGAAGCACCTCTCGCTACATCAAGATGAACATCTATGAGAGCAGTGACGAGTGGCTTGGCTTCGTACAGGACTTCACACGCCAGATAACCGATATCAACGAGCGCCAGTCCTTCGTGGAGTACGATCCCATCACAAGGCTTCCCTCCTACCCGTCCTTCTCCCAGAAGATAAAGAAGATACTTCCCGAGATACAGAATGCCTGCCTTGCCACTATCTACATAAACGGCATAGACAAGCTGGGCTTATATCTCACTGTTGACAACACCAACAGCTGTATCACATCTGTGGCGGAGGCACTGAAAAGCTTCGCCAGCGATACACTGATAATCGGCTCAAAGTCCAACTATGAGATATGCGTGTTCTTCTGCGACTGCGACAAGATGAGCATTTACAACATTCTCAACAGCATGGACGAGGCTGTACAGAACTGCATACTCACCGATGATTTCGGCGAGATAATAGATATCTCCGACAAGAGCCGAATAAGCCTGTCCATAGGCTGCGCTTCCTTCCCCGAGGAGGCTTCCGACTTCAATATGCTGGTGAACTATTCCGAGTTCGCCCTCTTTGAAGCAAGAACAGACAAGCGCTCTGTCATCAACTGGTTCTCAGAGGAGAACTACGTCCGCGAGAAGGACTCCTACCGCAATGCACAGACCTTCTCACGCATAGTACAGGAAAACCTGCTCACCTACTACCTCCAGCCGATCGTGGAGACCCAGACCGGTGAGATAGTTGCCTACGAGGCTCTCATGAGAACAATAGGCGATATAAAAATGGCTCCCAAGCAGATACTAAAGATCGGCGAGGCTCAGAATGACCTCTACGCCATCGAGAAGCTGACCTTCTTCAACACCATGAAGCTTCTCAGCGACAATCAGCAGATTTTCGAGAACAGGAAGCTGTTTATCAACTGCCTGCCCAATCACCTTCTCACTGACGAGGACTTCAACGAGCTCTACCTTACCTACGGCGAGCTCCTTGAAAAGACGGTCATCAAGATCGTGGAGGAGTCCGCTTCCTCCGCAAAGGGCATAGAGACACTGAAAAAGCGCTGTGGCTTTGCAAGAGCTATGCTTGCTATCGATGACTACGGCACGGGCTATTCCAACAGCTCAAATCTGCTGCACTACTCTCCCGATTACATCAAGATAGACCGCTCTCTCATCAGCGATATCCACAACGATCTGAAGAAGCAGCAGCTGGTAACATCTGTTATCGAGTTCTGCCACGATAATCAGCTGAAATCACTGGCTGAGGGCGTTGAGACCCTCCAGGAGCTGAAGACCGTTATCCGTCTCGGCGTTGACCTGGTTCAGGGCTATTACACTTCAAAGCCCAAGCCCCTGTTCCTCAACAGCATATCTGCCGACATCAAGGACGAGATAATCAGGACCAACCTTGAGACCCGTCCCGAGGGCGTAAAGAAGATATACGCCGCTCAGAACGATACAGAGCTGGATCTCGTAAAGCTGGCACTTGAAAAATATACCGATATACACGTTTATCAGAGCAAGCTCACTATCGTCGGTGATCCCGACAAGCCCGTGAAGATGAATATCTCTGTCATGGACAATCACAGCTGTGAGCTGACCCTGAAAAACTGCAATATAACCAGCGGCAACAGCAAGCCCACTATCTCAGTGGGCGAGTACGCAAGACTGGTGCTCACCGTGGTAAAGGCAAACAAGCTTGGCTACTCGGGAATTTACGTCCCCATGGGCTCACAGTTCGAGCTCAATGGTAAGGGCAGCCTCACTATCGACTGCTATGCTTCCGAGGGTATCGGCATAGGCAATGACTATGACCACGGCTACGGCGATATCACCGTGGACTTCAGCGGCACCCTGGAGATAATCTCCAACAGCGTTGAGTCAATGTGTATCGGCGGCGGCTATAATGACGACGATTCGGAGATAAACCTCCGCTCGGGCAAGATAAAGATTTTTATGTACTCCCACAACGGTCTCGCTGTCGGAAGCTTCAACGGCGACGCCAATATCGATATCGGCGAGGACTGCTCTATGGACATCACCATCTCCGGCAACCGTGTAACGGGTATCGGAAGCTGTAAGGGCATTTCAACCATCAGCTCAGGTGCTGATATAGTCATGACCTGCACAGGCGCTCAGGCTGTGGGAATAGGCGTCCTTGAGGACGGCGAGGGCAGCATCTATATCAAGCAGGGCAAGATAGAGATGAAGATGCGCTCCGCAAAACACTCCGCTATCGGCGCAATGAAGGGCAGCGTCAACACCAAGATAAGAGACGCTGTTATCTCAATAGACTCCGAGGGCGACGACGTCACAGGTATCGGCGACTCCGCAGGCACGGGAAATGTCACCATCATCGACTCTCAGGTATCACTGGTGGTCAATGCAGGCAATCCCAAGGATATCGGCACGGAAAACGGCGATGTCCAGATACAGAACTCCAACGTAAGCTCGCTGGTAAACAACAAGCGTACAACCTACGCAAGCAACTAAAAGCTATTTCTCCCCGCCTTTACCGGCGGGGAAACATATGATATGAAAGGTAAGAATAAATATGAAACTTGGTATGGTAGGTCTGCCCAACGTGGGCAAAAGCACTCTTTTCAACGCTCTCACCAATGCTGGTGCGGAGTCAGCAAACTATCCCTTCTGCACTATCGAGAAGAACGTGGGTATAGTTTCAGTTCCCGACGAGAGACTGGACAAGCTGGCTGAAATGTATGAGCCTGATAAGTTCACTCCCGCAACTCTGGAATTCGTTGACATCGCAGGTCTGGTAAAGGGCGCTTCAAAGGGCGAAGGTCTGGGAAATAAGTTCCTTGCGGATATCCGCGAGGTGGACGCCATCGTTCACGTTGTAAGATGCTTCGAGGACCCCAATATCATTCACGTTGACGGCAGTATCAACCCCCTCCGCGACATCGAGACCATCAATCTGGAGCTTATCTTCTCCGATATCGAAATGGTCGACAGACGTATCGACCGCGCCAAGAAGGCTGCCAAGGGCGATAAGAAGTACCTTGCAGAGATAGACTTCCTTGAGAGGCTCAAGTCCCACCTGGAAAACGGCAAGTCCGCAAGAGGCTTCGACTTCACAGACGAGGAGAGAGAGCTTATAAAGTCAACTCCCCTGCTTTCCGCTAAGCCTGTCATCTATGCGGCTAACCTCAGCGAGGAGGACTTCACCAACAATATCGACACTAACGAGAACTACAAGGCTGTATGCAAGCTGGCAGAGGAGGAGCACTCCGCTGTTCTGCCTATCTGTGCGCAGATTGAGGCTGAGATATCAGACATGGGCGACGAGGACAAGGCTATGTTCCTCAGCGAGCTGGGTCTGGAGGTATCAGGTCTCAACCGTATCATCAAGGAGGGCTATGCGCTCCTGGGTCTTATCTCCTACCTCACAGCAGGCAAGCAGGAGGTACGCGCATGGACTATCACAAAGGGCACCAAGGCTCCCCAGGCAGCAGGTAAGATACATACCGACTTCGAGAAGGGCTTTATCCGTGCAGAGGTAATCTCCTACGATGACCTTATTGCATGCGGAAGCATGGCTGCTGCCAAGGAGAAGGGTCTCGTGCGCCTTGAGGGCAAGGAGTACGTTATGCAGGACGGAGATATAGTTCTCTTCCGTTTCAATGTTTAATTAAAGCAGTAAAACTGCAACAGGAGGGATAAAATGCAGGATATGCCAGAGAATAACGTCCCCGACCAGCAGCAGGCTGAAAGGATAAGAGAGGCTGAGGCTAAGGTGGCGGCTATGTTTGAAAGCGCCAGGTCTCAGAATAAGCGCTCCGATAAAAAGCGCAGGACATTCCATGAGGACTCAGCTCCTGTTCTGCCATTTGTTCCTCCCGTTAAACAGGAAAGCATAAAGCCCGCGAAAACTGAGGTCCACGAGGCTTCTGATATTGCTAAGGAACATTTATCCGGGCTTGCCGATGACATTCTCCCTGCCGATACAGACAAGGAGACTGCTGAACCGGCAGACAGTGTATCCGAGGCTGAGACAAGAGTTGAGGCTATGCTGGCAAATGCCAGAACGCAGAGCAAAAAGCCATCTGTGCTGAGCCGTGAGCTGTTCGTTCCAAAGGCTGAACAAAATAAGCCCGCTCAGGAGACGTCAGATGACAGGATAGACGCCATGTTCGCCGATGCAAGGCTTCAGGGCTCTATGAAAGATGACAACAGCGCCACCTATCTGGCGACTGAGGTGGTCATTCTGGAGTTTGTCTCGCTCTTCCTTTTCTTTATGGCCATGAAGTCGGAAATGCCGGGTTTTTCCCTTATTGCGGTGCTTCTGCCTATCATCGCAGGCATTCTCTACAGAATGTTCGCAAAACAGCTGACTCTCAGAGAAGCCGTTTCAAAGTGCAAGCTCCATATTTTCATTTCTGTTTTTAATTTTGTGTGCGCTATGCTCTCTATGTGAGCACTGACGGTCAGTTTAATAATACAGTACTGTACAGGCGGTCTCCTTTTTCAGATGCGGAGTACCCTGTATCACCCCTTTCTATAAGAGGGACAAAATCAGGACGAAAACAACGTAAAACCGTTGTATATCAAAAAAAATTAACATATGTTCTGCGTATTGCACAAATACAAGGAACAGAATTTGTGTGTTATCACTGCAATAGCTTGTTGTATAGGCAGCATCAATGACGCTGCTGCCTGAAATAAATTAACTGGAGGTCTTTCAATGAGCTTTTCTCCTAAAGAGATACTGAAATTCGTTGAAGAGAATGACGTAAAGTTTATCAGACTTACTTTCTGCGATATGTTCGGAAATCTCAAAAATGTGGCTATCATGCCAAACGAACTGCCGAGAGCTTTTGAATATCGCATTCCCTTTGACGCCTCATGTATCACAGAGGGCTGCTCCGACCTGCTTCTCGTTCCCGATATCTCCACACTCTCTGTCCTCCCCTGGAGACCGAAGTCAGGCCGCGTTGTCCGCTTTTTCTGCGCCCTCAAAAATACCGACGGAAGCGACTATGTGGGCGATATGCGTACCGAGCTCACCAACTATATCAATCAGCTTCGTCTGGACGGATATTCCTGCGAAATGGGCACTAAGTGCGAGTTCTACCTCTTTGAGCTGGACGAGCACGGTGAGCCTACTAAGATTCCTCATGACAAGGGCGGCTATCTGGACGTCGCTCCTCTGGACAAGTGCGAGAACGCAAGACGTGAGATCTGCCTCTCACTGGAGGAAATGGGCATGAGCCCCAAGAGCTCATGTCATAAACACGGTCCCGCTCAGAACGAGATTGAGTTCCGCGAAAGTGAGCCAATTACCGCTGCGGACAATATGGTACACTACAAGACCGTTGTTAAGTCCATTGCCGCTCAGAACGGTCTCTTCGCTTCATTTATGCCTAAGCCCCTCCCCGATGAGCACGGAAGCGCTCTCAGCATCTCCATAAGCCTTAAAAAGGGCGGTGAGAATATCTTCGGGGACGATATAAACGCTATGCCAAATGAGGGAAAATGCTTCATCTCCGGCGTTCTCAGCAGAATGAGAGAGATAACCGCTTTCCTTAACTCCACCACCAACTCCTACAAACGCTTCGGCATCGGCTATGCCCCGAAATATGTCAACTGGTCCTCTGAGAACTGCGCTCAGCTCATAAGAGTACCTAAGCCTGTGGGAATTGCTCCCCGTATCGAGATACGCTCCGCTGACGCCTGCTGCAATCCTTATATCACATTCAAGCTCATTCTTGCCGCAGGTATAGAGGGGATACAGTCCAATGACTGCTCACTCTTTGAAAGCGCTATGCACAGCGGAGAGAACTGCGACCTGTTCCAGCCCCTTCCCTCTACGCTGGAGGAGGCTGCCGCTATCGCCGAAAGCAGCGAATTCGTGAAGCGCACTCTGTCAGCGGATATAAGAAGCAGCGTTTTTGCTCAGCTTAGACAGCAGATAAGCGACTACGAAAAGGCTGAGGATAAGGACAGGTTCGAGGAAATATCCTACTTCAAGTTCGTGTGAGGAGTTAAATGGAAAGAGCACTTATTGTTTCCGCTAACAACGAGGTCTCGGAGCTGGCTGAGCAGCTTCTGAGGATAGAGGGCTGCGGCAGGACAGCCGTTGCTGTCAGCGGAAGTGAGGCCAGAAGACTGGTAAAAAATGACGCCGAGCCTGAGCTGGTAATTATCAATACTCCCCTGTCCGATGAGTTCGGGCAGGAGCTTGCGGAAATGATCGCCGATATCACCTCAGCAGGCATTATACTTATTTGCAGCGGCGATGTCTCTGACGAAATTGCGGACAGGCTCTCCGACAGCGGTATAAACGTCCTCGCAAGACCTGTCACAAGGGAGCTCCTCCAGCGCACTATAAGGCTCGTTATAGCCGCAAGAGTGCGTATGGCAGGTGTGAGAGAAAGCTCTGATATCCTCAGCCGTATCGAGGAGATGCGCACTATCAACCGTGCCAAGACTACACTTATGAAGTACCTGAAGTTCACCGAGCCTCAGGCTCATAAGTACATCGAAAAGCAGGCTATGAACAACCGCCAGACCCGTCTGGAGGTGGCTGTCCGTATCCTTGCACAGTATGAATGATATGAGCGAAAAATTCATTGCGGTCATTACCGACAGACAAAATGACAGCGAGTCTGAGCTTTCGGTATTTACCTGCGAGTACGAAAAGGACGGCGTGAAGCACACCGCCACATACAAAGACGGTACCCACATGATAGTCGATGTGGACAGTACCATCGAGATAACCGTCGAAAACGGGCAGATCATCGGCACCAATGTTGATAAGATCGTTGGCTCAAACAGTATATTTATGCTGGTATGCCTGTTTATCTTTATCGCTGTTGTGGTGCTGCTCTTTTGGTGGTTCGTGAAAACTAAGTACATAGCCGTCCGTATCGGTATAGGCGTTTTTGCTGCGGCTGTTTACATTTTTACACACATACCTTCAAAACAAAATAACAGGCTTACAATAAAGCGATCATTATGAAGAAAACTGTATTATTTGCCCTCATGGCTCTGCTTGCACTTACCGGCTGTGACAGCAAAGAGCAAAAAAAGCTGAACAAGCAGTATATCAGCACAGCCAAGTCCAATGCCGTTAAGTATATTGAGGATAAGTACGGCTTTACTCCTGAGGTCAGAAGTGCAGAACAGGAAAGAGAATATGGCTGGATAAACTCTGCCCCTCTGACTACGGTATACGTCCGTATGAACCACGATGGCCGTGACTTCGGTGTGTATATCGACGGTGCAACAGATAATACCGACGGATATGACAATTACCAGAGCAAGGATATTGCCGATCACTTCTGTTCCGCTATTTCTGAGATAACAGGCAAGCCTGTGCAGCTTACTCTGAAAGGCGGAATGGTCCAGACAAGCTTTGATCCCATAGAGAATGAATGCATTAATATGTATTCGGAGAGCTTCGATACTTCCGCTCCTGAGGAGTTTTTCAGCAGGAGCCAATGCTCGGTGCTGGCGGAATATGTGAATACGGATATTTCCTCCATTTCTGGCAAGGATCTTCCCTTGTACTTTTTCAAAAACAATAATAAGAACGACATCACTCTGGTATCATATCGGGATAAGGATTATGTTGGTCTGTACGATCAGAGCTCTATGCTCCCATTTCATGCGGAGAGCAGGACCATCATCAACCGCGTTGAAACTGTCCATGAGGACTTCTCCCTCGGGCAGGTGGGAGATATGTCCTATTATATCAAGGACGAGGACAGCAGTGCTGTTACCGTCAGGGAGGTCGTCCCCGATAACGGCTCTGAATGGGACGATGAATTCTTTACCGCAGAGACAGCTTCTAAAGCCTACTCCTTCAGATGCGACCATGACTGCGAAGTGAATATCTTCTTTCCGAAGTCTGCTATTGAACCCCTGGATCCCAATTATATCAAGAACCATCGGGAACTCGGTATCTGCCGCGGTAACGGCAGCAGCCGCGCCTTTGATACATATAATCTCATGCATTTAAATGATGACTATGAGATATGCAGTTTTAACCTTAATGCCGATCAGGAAGCTTATATTGTCTTCCTTCATCTGACAAATGTAAAAAAATAAATAAGCCCCGCGATCAAAAGCGGGGCTTTTGTTATTTCATTCTGCCGAATATCAAGCGCATAAGCCAGTAATCCGTCGATGAGATCCCTCTGCTTTCATGCATGATCATAAATGTCAGAAATGCTGTGGAAATGAGTATCGCCAAAATACTTAGAGCTATGGGTATCTTTATGAGATACCTGCCGCGAAGCTTTACAGATGCAATAATGGTTATAACTGCAAGCACTATGCTCTCGCCCGGAAGTCCGAAAAACCAAAGTCCTAAAGCTGCCGCAGACATTATTATCAGCGGTATGTTGAATTTTCTCTCAGTCATTTTTATCACGCTCCCATAAAATATGCTTCTGTTTATCGCCCTTATCGTAATAAAAAACGGTGTCATATTCCGTATTCTCAGCTGTATTGAACAGAATCACAGAATGTTCCGGTTCAAATTGAAAGAAGAAATTCCGTGAGAATATATTTATTCTTCGTTCCATAAATGTAACACCGTATGCACACTTTTTCTCTTTATCAAAATCCGGATCTCCGAAAACAGCACCATCTATATCAGCAGCAGTCGAAAAAATACGGTCACAATCAATTTTATTGCATATAAGGCGTACATCACCATTTTCTTCTTCTACAACAGAAATACAGTTTTCAAGCTTTTTGTCATCGTAATCCATATTAGTCATGGTGTTCGCCATATATACTATAACCCCCATCATGGCACAGAGCAGCGCCAGTGCGCTTATAATGCCAACTATTATGTTCTCTGTACGGAGCCTTCTCTTTATACGTTTAAGCACATCTGTGTCCTTCTGAGGGCTTACAGTGACATTTTTCCGGAGCTTTTCAAGCTCTGCTTTACAGTCGGGGCATTCTTTTATATGCTCTTCAACAGCTTTTCTGCTCTCTTCGCTGCATACATCATCAGTGTACAGCGGAAGGAGATCTTTTATCATTTCACAGTTCTTACTCATTTCTGTTCCTCCAGTTCTTCTATTATTTTCAGCTTGGCTCGGTGGAAAGTCACTCTCGCCCAGCTCTCGGTCTTGCCGAATAGCTCACCTATCTGACGGAAGCTCAACTCCCCGAACACCCTTAGGGTGAATACCTCCTTATATGGCTCAGCCATTGTGTGAAGTATGCGGTGTATAACTGCAGACTGCTGTGAGTCGGCAAGCTGTTCCTCCACCGACAGAGCTGTATCTGGCATAGTATCGGGGATCTCGTCACCTGTGAAGCGCTTTGCCTTTTTATAGTGTGTGTACAGCAGATTCTTCGCTATCTGGCACAGCCATACCCTTATATCGCAGTCTCCGCGGAAGCTTTCAACGGACTTCAGAGCCTTGAAAAAGGTCTCCTGAGTTATATCCTCGGCAAGGTGCTCGTCTGTCGAAAGTGACCGTATATATAGGTATACATCATGGAAATAGTCATTATAGAGCTCTTCAATCTTTTCCAAACTTCTCACCGCCTTCAACTATAAGACTTCGCTGTTTAACTTTCGTTACAGAAATTTTCAAAAAAATAAAAGGCTGCGGATAATCGCTATCCGCAGCCTGTTTTACGATTATTTGCGATCACTTCTTCTCGGGCTCTTCGTCCTTATCCTCAAAGTCCTCAAAAGTAAGATCGTCAGAATCAAACTCAAGGAGCTCATCGCAGTTAGGACAGTTTATTGATCCCTCTTCGATCATGCCCTCGTCAAGGAGAATGGTGTCTCCGCAGGTGGGGCAGGTGATCTCATAAAGCTCATCGTCCTCGTCATCGAAGTCAAAATCGTCCTCATCGTCCCAGTCATCATCTTCGTCGCAGGTGTCGCAGTCACCGTCGCACTCGTCACAGTCGAGATCCTCATAGAAATCGTCCTCAACTGCGCCAAGATCCTCGTCAAGGATGTCGCAGAGCTCTGTGAGCTCGTCTACCTGTGACTGGAGGTCCTCAACATAGAGCACCAGCTCGGACATTACCTCTGACATCTGGATGAGAGCCTTGCCCTCCTTTGTAGATGCGTCGATCTCAAGACCGTCGATAAGTCCCTGTAAATATGACATTTTCTCGGTAAGCTTCATAACAAGCTCCTCCTCTCAAAATAGTATCGCGGTTAACAGGAGCTTATGCTCTTGACATATACTCGCCTGTTCTTGTATCTACCTGAATGATCTCGCCTTCGTCGATGAAGAGCGGAACCTTGATCTCTGCGCCTGTCTCAAGTGTTGCAGGCTTTGTAGCGTTTGTAGCTGTATCGCCCTTGAAGCCGGGGTCTGTCTGTGTGACCTTCAGCTCAACGAAGTTGGGGGGCTCTACGCCGAATACATTGCCCTTGTATGAGAGGATCTTACAGATCATCTCTTCCTTAACGAACTTGAAGTTGTCGCCAAGGATAGATGCGCTGATCGGTACCTGCTCATAGGTCTCGAGATCCATGAAGTAGTAAAGATCGCCGTCGTTGTAGCTGTACTGCATATCCTTTCTCTCAACGAAAGCTGTAGGGAACTTAGCTGTGGGGTTGAAAGAAGTTTCTACAACTGAACCTGTGATTACGTTCTTGTATTTAGTTCTTACAAAAGCAGCTCCCTTACCGGGCTTAACGTGCTGGAATTCAACGACCTGAACAACCTGTCCGTCAAGCTCAAAGGTAACGCCGTTTCTGAAATCTCCTGCTGAAATCATTATAAATACCTCCGTATTTTTCAAATTAATATGATACTTTATTTTATCACATTTCAGGAATTTTTGCAATACCTAAAGCGATATTCTTATAAAGTTATGAGATTTTTTGCACTTTTTGACAAGTTTTCGCAGCCGTTTTCAGTCAAAATGACAAAATCCTCTATACGGACTCCGAACTTTCCTGCGATGTATATACCCGGCTCTACCGTCACTACTGCGCCCTCATTCAGGGGGAAGCTTGTAATTGGGTGAAGCATTGGGCTTTTCGTGTATCTCCATGCCTACGCCGTGTCCGAGGGAATGTCCGAAGCAGGCGCCGTAGCCTGCCTTTTCGATGATGTCTCTGGACACCTTGTCAAGGTCGCTGCCCAGTATGCCTGCCCTTGCAGCTTCTATGCCTGCAAGCTGTGCCTCAAGGACTGTATCGTATACCTTTCGCATCTCCTCTGTGGGCTCCCCTACGCAGACCGTTCTGGTCATGTCGCTGTGGTAGCCGTTGTAGACTGCGCCGAAGTCCATGAGGACGAAGTCGCCGCTCTCCACCTTCTTGTCGGAGGGAACTCCGTGGGGCATGGAGGTATTGGCTCCCGAAAGTACTATCGTATCGAAGGAAAGATCCTCAGCGCCCAAAGCAAACATCAGGCGGTTCAGCTCCAGAGCTATCTCTCGCTCGGTGACACCCACCTTTATGAAGCCCATAAGCTCCTCCAGAGCCCTCTCAGCTATCTCCTGAGCCTTCCTTATGCAGGCTATCTCATCGCTGTCCTTAGAGGCTCTCAGTGTGGCTATGGCGTTGCTGAGAGAGTCGTTGCTGACAAAGGTAAGGTCTGTGAAGAAGTGCTCATAGGCGTTTAGCTCCTTCACCGTCATGGTCTCGGACTCTATTGCCATGGACTCTGCGCCGTGCTTTTTCAGCAGCTCCATGAGCTGGGGGTAGAGCTTCTTCAGCTCTATCACCTCGGCGTCCTTTACTGTGGCTCTCGCCTTCTCTATGTAGCGGAAATCAATGAGCAGATACGCCTTTTCCGGGAACGCGAGCACAACTCCTGCGGATGACTTCATGCCTGTGAAGTAACGTCTGTTTATGTCAGAGGTTATGAGTACGCAGTCTGCGCCCTCAAATATTTCAAAAAGTCTGTCAAATCTGGTCATGCAGCACCTCTTAAAGCTCGGAAAGAGCCTGCACTGCAAGATAATAGCTTCCGAAGCCGAAGCCGCTTATACTGCCCTTGCAAACAGGCACGATGACAGAATTTGAGCGGAAACCGTCCCTTGCGAACACGTTGCTGATGTGTACCTCGATAACAGGTATCTTTATGGCTGCGATAGCATCGCGGATAGCATAGCTGTAGTGTGTGTAGGCGCCTGCATTGAGAATGACTCCGTCAAAAGTCTTCCTTGCGGCGTGGAGCTTGTCTATAATGGCTCCCTCGTGGTTGGACTGGAATATCTCGCACTCCAGACCCTGTTCCATTGCACGGTCGATTATATTGCTGTTGAGGTCATCGATGGTCAGGTTTCCATAGACTCCCGGCTCACGCTCTCCCAGAAGATTGAGGTTGGGACCGTGTATAACAAGTATCTTCTTTACCATATTTACTCCTTTGCAAGTTTAACAAATTTCTTCGGCAGGAAGGGCTTTTCAAGCACTCTCTTGAATCTTATGAAGCGCTTGCTCTTTGGTTCAAGCTCTATGGGCTCGACGTAGAGCATAGTCACGCCAGATATGTTGGCTCCCCATACGTCTGTGAAGAGCTGATCCCCTACTGCGGCGGTCTCCGAGGCTTTCAGCCCCATCTTCTTCAATGCCGCCTTGTAGCCCCTTCTGAGAGGTTTGCCGCTGTCGCTGACGAAATCCAGCCCCAGGGGGTCCGCAAATGGTCTAACACGCTCGGGGTGGTTGTTTGAGACTATTATGAGCTTTATCCCTTCGGCTCTCATGGTGTCAAGCCACTCCCTTATACCCTCGGCAGGGACGGGATTGTCATGAGTGGTAAGGGTATTGTCCACGTCAAGGATAAGCCCCTTTATGCCGTGCTTCTTCAGAAAGGCGGGACTGATATCCACCGTTCTTCTGAAGGCGAAATCCACGTCGGTCCCTGTAATTTTATGTATAAGGCCCAAGTTATTTGTCAACTCCGTTCATACAAATGAAAAAGCGAGCCTAAGCCCGCTTTTATCAACATTAATCATTTCCGTAAGATCAATACTTACGCTTACGAGCTGCCTCAGACTTCTTCTTACGCTTTACCGAAGGCTTCTCGTAGTGCTCTCTCTTACGAACCTCAGCAATTACGCCGTCCTTTGCACATGATCTCTTAAATCTCTTAAGAGCTGTGTCTAAAGACTCGTTTTTGCCAACACGAACTTCTGCCACTAAATTTCCCTCCCTTGTTCAGAGGTTGCTCGGAGCTGAGCTCCGATGCTCTATACTAATCACCCTTGAGGGTGTCAGTCAGCATATACCCCAATAAATAGCAGATATACTATAATTAGTTATAAAGAATATACTATAAGTTTACCATATTTTCGGACGATTGTCAAGCTTTTTTTTCGCCCAGAAAAAATTCGTTATTTTGCAACAATATTAACAAGTTTATTTGGTACATATATCTGTTTCAGGATATTCTTACCGTCTGTTGCTTCCTTTACCTTCTCGTCTGCAAGTGCCAGAGCGATCACGGAGTCCTTATCGGCGTCAACTGCGATATTCAGCTTTGCCTTAAGCTTTCCGTTTACCTGTACAACTATCTCGATAGTGTCGTCCTTGCAGAGTGCCTCGTCATAGCTTACCCAGCCCTGCTCACTGAGAACTGTGCCGAATACGCTGTTGTAGATTTCCTCGGAGATGTGAGGTGCGAAGGGATAGAGCAGTGTGCAGAACGTGCCCAGCTCTGCCTTGTTTATGGAGCCTGCATTGTATATATCGTTGATGAGGGTCATGAGGGCTGCGATAGCTGTGTTGAACTTCATAGCCTCAATGTCCTCTGTTACCTTCTTGATGGTCTTGTGGAAGTTGGAGCGGAGTCCCTCTGTGTACTCTGTTCCCTCTGTGAGCATATCGGTAAGTGACCATACTCTGTCCACAAATCTCTTGCAGCCCTTGATGCTGGATTCGCTCCAGGGTGCTGCCTTCTCGTAGTCGCCCATGAAGAGTACATACAGTCTCAGTACATCTGCGCCGTACTCGGCTACTACGTCGTTGGGGTCGATGACATTGCCCCTTGACTTGGACATCTTCTCGCCGTCGGGTCCGAGGATAAGTCCCTGTGCTGTACGCTTTGCGTAGGGCTCTGCGGTGGGAACCAGTCCCAGATCGTAGAGGAACTTATGCCAGAAACGGCTGTATATCATATGTCTTGTAACGTGCTCCATGCCTCCGTTGTACCAGTCAACGGGCATCCAGTACTTCAGTGTCTCCTGTGATGCGAACTCATTGTCGTTCTTGGGGTCGCAGTAGCGGAGGAAGTACCATGATGAACCTGCCCACTGAGGCATTGTATCAGTCTCACGGCGTGCGTCCCTGCCGCACTTGGGGCACTTGCACTTTACGAAGCTGTCTATCTTTGCAAGAGGGCTCTCGCCGTCTGTACCGGGCTCGAAGTTCTCAACCTCGGGCAGTCTCAGAGGAAGCTCCTCATAGGGTACGGCTACCATTCCGCAGGTGTCGCAGTGTACTATCGGGATAGGCTCGCCCCAGTATCTCTGGCGGTTGAATGCCCAGTCCTTCATCTTGTACTGCACGCCCTTTTCGCCGCAGCCAAGCTTTTCAAGTATCTCAAGAGCCTTGTTTATAGCGTCCTTCTTGTTGGAAAGTCCGTTGAGCTCGCCTGAGTTTACAAGCTCGCCCTCGCCTGTGTAGGCTTCCTTGGTGATGTCGCCGCCCTTGATTACCTCGATGATGTCTATGCCGAACTTCTTTGCGAAGTCGTAGTCTCTTGTATCATGTGCGGGAACTGCCATGATAGCACCTGTGCCGTAGCCCATCATTACATAGTCGGATATGTAGACCGGTATCTCCTTGCCTGTGATGGGGTTGATGGCTGTCAGTCCCTCTATCTTCACGCCTGTCTTGTCCTTGACAAGCTGTGTTCTCTCGAACTCGCTCTTCTTTGCACACTCTGCCTTGTAATCGTCCAGTGCGGCGATATTAGCTATGCTGTCGCGGTACTTCTGGATAATGGGGTGCTCGGGGGCGATTACCATGAAGGTAACACCGTAGAGTGTGTCGGGACGGGTGGTGTAGATGCGGAGCTTCTCGTCCTGCTCCTTTATCTTGAAATCAACGAATGCGCCTGTGGACTTGCCTATCCAGTTCTGCTGCTGGAGCTTTACGTTGGGCAGATAGTCTACGGTCTCAAGTCCCTCAAGGAGCTTGTCTGCGTACTCGGTGATGCGGAGGTACCATACCTCCTTGGTCTTCTGAATGATATCGCTGTGGCATACGTCGCACTTGCCGCCCTGTGAGTCCTCGTTGGAGAGAACTACCTTACAGCTGGGGCAGTAGTTTACCGAGGTCTTGTCACGGAATACAAGGCCCTTCTCGAACATCTTCAGGAATATCCACTGTGTCCACTTGTAGTAGCTCTCCTCTGTTGTGTCAACTACTCTGGACCAGTCAAATGAAAATCCTACTGTACGGAGCTGATTTGTGAACTTCTCAATGTTTCTGTCGGTAACTATTCTGGGGTGGATGTTCTCCTTGATAGCGGTATTCTCCGTGGGGAGTCCGTAGGCGTCAAAGCCTATGGGGAAAAGTACGTTGTAGCCCTCAAGACGGCGCTTGCGGCTTACTACCTCAAGTCCCGAATATGCCTTGATGTGGCCCACGTGCATTCCGTGTCCCGAAGGATAGGGGAACTCTACCAGCGCATAGAACTTCTTCTTGCTGTGGTCATCTGACGCCTTGAAGGTGTCATGCTCGTCCCAGTATTTCTGCCATTTGGCTTCAACAGATGAGAAATCATATCTGCTCATTGTAATATCATTCCTTTATTTTAATTATTATTGTTCCATGGTCTTGAGTAATGCTCCGCAACATCTTTGTGAAAGCATAAAAGTGCGGCACAGCATACGTCGGCGGCTCCCTCAAGGAGGTATATCCAGTTGGAGCCGATATTGGCTATGTTCTGCGGGAAGTATATTATAGCTATGAAGGCAAGAAGCCCTGCCAGAGCATAGTTCACATACCTGAACCACAGGAAAAAGGCTGCTGCCTCAAGTATGGCTATGACAAGGGTGGTAACGGAAAGATGTCCGCTGAGTGCCATGTTCAGCAGGCACTTCGCCACTACATACACCGCCATAACTACGATCAGCGTACCGCCTGTTTTGTTTTTGAACGTCAACCTTCATTCTCCTTTACAAGAAGGCTGCTGATGTCTACCTGCTCGCCGTCTGCCCAGAGTCCCTCAAGCTTGTAGAAGTTTCTGGTGTCCTTGTAGAATACATGGACGATTATATCGGCGTAGTCAAGGATTATCCAGGTGTTGCCCGTGTCTGCCTCGCGGCGCTGGGGCTCGATGCCCTTCTGTGAAAGTACGAACTCCACCTCGTCGGCAAGTGTTCTTGCATGGGTGTTGCTGGTACCGTTTACTATTACGAAGTAGTCCGCAAGGATAGTCAGGTCGGAGATCTTTATCGCCTGTATGTCCTCGCCTCTCTTGCTGTCAAGTGTCTTTACTATAAGCTCGAGCTTTTCCTGCTCTGTCATCTGCTTCACCTTTCTTTCATTAGTTGTAATCCGAAGCTCTCGGCGGTTCCGTCGCCTTCTCAAGTTCCTTGAAGGTTATTCCTGTGTCGTCATAGAGCTCGTACTGATATTCGTATTCGCTTACAAATTCCATTATATTGCTCTCGGAAAGGAGCATGGGGCGCTGGTAGGGACGGAAATACTCGTTGAGCATATCCACTGTTGCCCTCTTGTGGATAGAGTAGATACTGTACTGTACGCCGTCAGAGCCGATGTAGGCTGCGTCCTCGCCAGGCACCATGTTGACTGATACGTTCTCCATGGTGAGGGTGGAGCCGAAGTCCGCAAGCTTGCTCAGATCGTCAACGCTCATGTTAGTAGCTATCCACTTCTTCTTGTATATGGTGTTGAGGTAGCTGTAAAGCTTAAGCCTTCCCTCGTCCTTTACTATGCTGAGTATCTTCTGCATGGCTGCTGCCATGAAGCGGCGCTGGTTCTGTACTCGTCCGATGTCGCCCTGGAGCCAGTCGTGACGGAAACGCACGAACCACTCCGCCTGCTCGCCTGTAAGGATCACGTTCTCGCCTGCGGGGATGATCTTGTCCGCCTCATATACGATCTCGTTGTCGATGTTCATGGGTATTCCGCCCACAAGATCAACGATGTCAACGATGTCGAAGCAGGTGGTGGTGATATAGGCGTCTATGGGGATGCCGAAGTTTTCCTGTACACAGTTTACCACACGCTGTATCTTGCTGGAATCCTGATCCCAGGCATAGTAGTAAACGCTGTTTATCTTCGTGGTGGGATTGCTGGTATAGTTGGGCACTGCACTGTCTCGGGGGATCTGAAGGATATGGAGCTTTGCTGCTGCGATGTCAAACTGGCATATCCAGATAACATCGGTGAGCTCCTGATCCTCGTCAAAGCCGAGGAAGAGCACGGTGTACTGTCCCTCGATGAGCTGGGGAAGGTCAAGTCCGTCGGTGAAATCATCGTTTACGATGTCTGTATCCACGCTGAGGTCTATCTGCGGCTTCGCAAGCTCACCCTCAAGGTCAACTGTGGGCTGCCAGCGCTTGAAATAGTTGATTATGGACACTCTCTCGTCGGGCTGTCCTGCCTTCTTGTACCAGAGTATGGGCATATTCAGGAAAAGAGTGATTATGGACACTATGCTCACCAGTATGGCGGCAAGCTTTATAAGGGCGTCCTTCTTACTCTTTTTCTTTTTGCCTTTCGGCTTTTCCTCGTCCTCATAATCTTCATAGTCCGCAGACTCGATGAAGTCTTCCCTCCTGCCCTTTTCGTGAGCTCCGTGATATACCTGACGGGGAGCGCTCTCCTGAGGTCTCTCCTCGCCTTCTATGGCTATATCTATCTGGGGTGCCTCATGGAGTCCGTGGTATTCGGGCTCGGCAGGCCTGTGGCTGTTATCTATACGTTTAAGCTTCCTCAGCGGTTTCATAGGCTTCGGAGCGTTGTCTGCATTTGTTTTTAACTCCTCGTTAAGTTCTTCTCGGTTCATTAGAGTCCTCTTTTCAAATTTCCATCATTTTTTATCTTATCTGGAAAGCCGTGTATAAAAATTATACCCCTCGGCGGTGCAAATCGGTATTACTCCGCCTTTTTTTATCACGGACTTCATGGAAAATGCAAATGCCTCACGCATTGCAGCGTTGAGATCTGCATAGGCAAGCTTTCGCATTTTGTCTACGTCTTTGTAATCTCTCTCTGCGGAAATGAGATCGCCCATATAGACTATCTCTTCAAGTCGGGACATTCCTGCCCTGCCCACTGTATGAAATCTAATCGAGTTGAGGATATCTATATCCTCTACTCCGAACTCTTTTTTGATGAAATATGCGCCTGCGATACCGTGCCAGAGCGAGCGGGTGTCCAGCTCCTCGCGGCAGACGGTGTATCCGCTTTCGAGTACCAGAGCCTTCTGCTCATCATCGGGCATCTCCTTGCAGATATCGTGGAGAAGTCCCGCAAAATATGCCTTATCAGGGTCTTCGCCGTATTTTTCCGCAAGCTTTCTGCACTCTGCTGCCACATTCAGTGAATGGGTGTAGCGCTTCGCCGAAAGATGCGCTTTCAGGTATTTCTTTTTATCGTCAGGGTTATACCGCAAACTGCCTTCACCTCTTACTGAATATAATCCCTTCAATCTTATATATTGTACTACATTTTCGTCAAGATAGCAAGTGAAATCCTTATTTTTTGCAATTTTTTTTCTTACCTCAGTGCTTGAAATGACCGTGGGTGAAGCCTCGGATACCAGTATCCTGCCGAATTTTCCGAGCTCTTCCGCTTTTTTCTTCAGAGCGGGCAGGTCTCCCTTTTCACGGGAAACTACACACAGGGTAACATCGGAGAGTATGTCCTCATAGCGGAACCATGTGTCAAAGCTCATGAGCATATCGCTTCCCACAAGGAGGAAAAGCTCGTCATCGGGATAGGTCTCGCGGAAATGCTCCACCGTGTATATAGTATAGCTCACACGGTCGCTTTTTATTTCGTAGTCGCTGACGAAAAGATGATCGTTGCCCTCACAGGCAAGTCTCAGCATCTCAAGTCTGTCCTCATCGGGAGCGTACTCAGCACTGGAGCGGTGGGGAGATATCTTTGAAGGCAGGAGAAACAGCCTGTCAAGACCGAATTCCCTCACAGCGGTCTCCGCAAGATGAATGTGTCCATTGTGTACGGGGTTGAAGCTGCCGCCGTATATGCCTGTCTTCATTATGCACCTCCTGTTATTTCCACGGGCGTTTGCTCTCTGTCCAGCCCTTTGCCTTCCAGTAGTCCATGTCTGCCTTGTTCCAGCCGTTGCGCTGCATAAGGCTCATTATCTTGAAAAATCCTCTTGTTTTAAGCGATACGGGTACATTTCCCTGCCGCTTGAGTATCTTTTTGGCGATACTGTCTGCCTTTTTGCTGATGCTTTCCTTAACCTTTGGCTTTACGCTGTCCCAGTCCGTTGCCGCAACAGGTCTGCCCAACTTGTATGTCTTGGGTATGCCCCAGAAGAAACAGCTGTCTGCCATATCCTTCATGGCGGACTTCACCCCTGCTCCCGCAGCTGTGGATACTACCACCGCCTGCTTGCGGAACATCTTCTCCTCGGGACGGTGTGCCATCCAGCGCCAGCCGTAATGGTCCAGCAGCGCCTTCATCTGTCCTGTGCAGTGATAAACGTACACCGGTGATGTGAGTATCAGCACATCGGCGGCATCTATAAGCTCCGTTACGGGTCTCAGCTTGCTGTAGTGGGGACAGGCATCCTCGCCCCTGGTGAAGCAATTGGTGCAGCCGCAGCAGAACTCGTCAAAGTCCCGCGGCAGAAACACCTCGTCTATGTCCCCGGGCTTTGCCAGCTTTTCGGCTGTCATGCGTCCGATACTGTAGCTGGAACCCTTATGAGCAGTGCCGCTTATTATCAGTACCTTCATTACTTAGCCTTGGGAATGTTCTCGATAACGGGATCCTTTTCGTTGCGCTTGAAAAGCACGAATTTATTGCCGATGACCTGTACTACATCTGCGCCTGTCTGCTCGGCGATGGCGTCAGCGGCTTCCCTTGCTGTCCAGCCTGAGTTGTCAAGAACTCTCAGCTTTATTAGCTCACGCTTTTTCAGTGCGGCGGATATGTCATTACACATCGCCTCGGTAACGCCGCCCTTGCCTATCTGGTATATGGTCTCGTATGTGGAAGCGATACCGCGCAGGTACGCTCTCTGCTTGCTTGTAAGCATATTATTCACCAAATCTTTCCTTCAGGTACTTGTACAGCCCTCTCAGAGCCGCACCTCTGTGACTTATTGCGTTCTTTTCCTCTGCGGTCAGCTCCGCCATGCTTTTCTCACCTACCATGAACACAGGGTCGTAGCCGAAGCCGTTGGTGCCGCGCATTTCATAGCCGATTCGTCCTATACAGCCGCCGCCTACCACCTTGACCTCATCATCGTCAATATATGCTATACTGCAATTGAATGACGCTGTCCTCTTATCCTCGGGGACGTCTTTCATTTCATCAAGGAGCTTTGCACAGTGCTGTCCCTCGGGAGCGTACCTGGCGGAGTATACTCCCGGACGTCCGTCCAGTGCGTCTACGCAGAGTCCGCTGTCATCGGCAATGGTGGGAAGGTTTACCGCTTCATAGACCGCTCTTGCCTTGATAAGGGCATTTTCCGCAAATGTGGCGCCGTTTTCCTCGGGGTCGCAGTTTGCTCCTGCCTCGTGCTGTGACAGCACCTCTATGCCCAGAGGTGAGAGTATCTCCCTCGCCTCGCGGAGCTTGTTTGCGTTGTTGGTAGCCATTACCAGCTGCTTAATCATCGTCCTTACCTCCGAAAAGTCTGCTGAAGAAGCCGCGCTTTTTCTTCTTCTCGGGCTCGGGTGCGGGAGCTTCTTCTTCCTCCTCGTCTTCCTCTTCCTCGTCGTCTTCTTCCTCTTCTTCGTCTGCGTCCTCGTCATCGGTCAGGTCGTCTTCATCATCAGACTCGTCATCATCGTCAGACTCCTCGTCCTCATCGTCTTCATCGTCAGCGTCATAGGACTCGTCCTCTGCCTCGTCTTCGTCGTCGGCTTCTTCTTCGTAGTCCTCATCCTCGTCCTCGTCATCGGACTCCTCATAGGCAACAAAGGCGCCGTACTCATTGTAGTAGCCCTGAACGCCGTCCACCTCCACGATGTCGGTGTCCTCCTCGTACTCAGCGTACTCCTCGTTATCGTAGTCCTCGGTCTCCTCGTCCTCATCCTCAAGAGCTTCAAGCTGCTCGGGTGAAGCAAAGAGGGCGTCAACGAACATATTGCTGTCAAAGGGCTGGAGGTCGTCTATCTTCTCGCCTACGCCTATGAGCTTTACGGGTATGCCAAGCTCATTCTTTATGGAGATAACGATACCGCCCTTGGCTGTACCGTCAAGCTTTGTGAGAACTATTCCCGTGATGGGAGCGGTCTCGCTGAACAGCTTCGCCTGGTTTACGGCGTTCTGTCCTGTGGTAGCATCAAGCACGAGAAGTATCTCCCTTGAGCACTCCCCTGCCTTGTTGTCGATGATACGGTTTATCTTCTTGAGCTCCTCCATAAGGTTCTTCTTATTGTGAAGACGTCCTGCCGTATCTATTACAACTACGTCGCACTCTCTTGCCTTTGCAGCTTCAAGGGCATCGTATACTACTGCGCCAGGGTCGGAGCCTTCGGCGTGCTTTACAATGTCAACGCCTGCGCGCTGTGTCCACACCTCAAGCTGGTCGATAGCTGCCGCACGGAAGGTGTCCGCTGCCGCTACTAGGACCTTCTTGCCCTCCTGTTTGAACTGGTGGCAGAGCTTGCCTATGGTTGTGGTCTTGCCTGCGCCGTTTACGCCGATGACCATTATTACTGCGGGGGATACGGAAAGATTCAGACCTGTATCGTCGCCCATTATCTCCGCGATAACTTCGTGGATAAGTCCCATTATCTCCTTGGGGTCGGTGATGCCGCGCTCCTTTATTTTCTTGCGGAGCCTGTCGCATATCTCCTCGGAGGTCTCAACTCCGATATCGCTCATTATCATCTGCTCCTCGAGCTGGTCGAAGAGCTCCTCGTCGATAACGGTAAAAGAGTTGAGCACTCTCTGGATACCGCCGAAAAGGAAATCCTTGGTCTTTCTAAGACCGCTGGCAATTTTAGAAAAAAGTCCCATTATATCCTCCAAACATGGTCTATTAATCATATCGCAGCGATATGGTCATCTGTGACAAAAAAATTATTGAATATCTGCTACGTCCTCCTGGAAGTCCACCTGCTCCATCTTCAGGAGCTTGGATATTCCGTCCTCCTGCATGGTCACGCCGTAGAGCACATTTGCCTCCTCCATGGCGCTTCGTCTGTGTGTTACCAGTACGAACTGGGTGGTGTCCGTGAATTTTTTGAGGTACTGTGCGTACTTCCTTACGTTTACCTCGTCAAGAGCCGCGTCTATCTCGTCAAGTATACAGAAGGGCGCGGGTCTCAGCTTCAGTATGGCAAAATAAATCGCTATGGCTACGAAGGACTGCTCGCCTCCCGACAGTGATATCAGGTTCTTGATGACCTTTCCGGGAGGGGCTACGCTTATCTCGATGCCAGACTCCAGCACGTTATCGGGGTCGCTGAGTATGAGCTCAGCCTTGCCGCCGCCAAAGAGCTCCACGAAGATGCTCTTGAAGTTTGAGTTGATTATGGCAAAGCTCTCTGAGAATATCCTGCACATCTCTGCGGTCAGGTCTGTGATTATCTTCTCCAGCTCTGCCTTTGACTTCTGTATGTCGGCTATCTGCTCGGACATGAAGCGGTATCTCTCCGATACCTCCTTGTACTCCTCGATAGCGTCCACGTTTACGCTTCCAAGGGCGCGTATCTTGTTCTTGATGGTGGTCAGCTCTGCCTGTGCAGCCATCATGTCGTCTATCTTCTCGGCTATCTGTACAGCCTCTGAGCGTGTCAGCTCGTAGACCTCCATGAGCTGTCTGATGATGTTGTCGGTGTCGCGGCAGACTGTCTCCCTGCGCTCCTCAAGACGGGTTATCTCTGCGGAAAGCTTCTCCTTGGAGTCGTTTATCGCCTTGAGACCGTTCTGCATCTCGTTGACAAGGTGGTTCTGCTCGGTGTGAGTGGTGTGACAGCGCTGTATCTCCTCGTTATATGAGGCAGTGTTGTCCTTGAAGTCCGCCAGCTTCTGCTTCAGCTCCGCTATCTCGGTCTCCTTCTGTGCTATTATCTCCCTCTGACGGAAGATCTCCTCCTCGAACTGGTGGGCGCCGTATTTCAGCTCCTCCTCACGCCTGTCTATGCGTGAGATCTCAAGCTCCTGCGCCTGTAAGTCCTTGGCAAGCTCCATGCCCTTTATTTTCAGCTCGGACAGCCTGTCGGACAGCTCCTCGCGCTGAACTCTCAGCTTTTCGCGGATATCCTGTCCCTGGGCAAGCTTCTCCTCCGCCGCCTTTATCTCCGCTTCCGTCTCGGCAAGAGCCTTCTCGGAATCGGCTATATTCTGCTTTGCAGCTTCAATGCGCTGCTCGGTCTCGGCGGTGACTCTGTCTGAGTCGGCAGACTGTGCGCGAAGCTGGTCTGCAAGCGAGATGACACTGGTGAGCTCAGCTCCTATGCGGACTCTCTCAGCCTCGCACTGTGCCTGCTCCTCCTTGGCTGCCTCGGTATCGAAGCGGAGCTTCTCCGACTCTGCACGGAGCTTCTCTGCCTTCTCGCGAAGGGTGTCCCTCTCGGCAGCAAGCTTCTCTATCTCGGCGTCAAGGGTGTCTATCTCGTTCTTTCGGGTGATGATACCGCCTGAACGCTGTGCGGAGCCTCCCGTGAAGGAACCTCCTGCGTTAATGACCTGTCCGTCAAGAGTGACTATCCTGAACTTGTAGCCGTACTTCTTGGCGATAAGGGTGGCGGTGTCAATGTCCTCGGCTATGACTATACGTCCCAGCAGCGACGCGATTATGCCGCTGAACTTCGGGTCATAGGTAACTATCTTGTTGGCATTCGCCACAAAGCCCTCGCAGTTTTCCAGTCCCTGCTCCCTGAGCTCGTAGCCCTTGACTGAGGTGATGGGCAGGAATGTGGCGCGTCCGCCCTTCTGCTCCTTCAGGAAGCGGATACAGCGCTTTGCTATGTCCTCGTTCTCCACGATGATGTTCTGCATGGCGCCGCCCAGGGCGGTCTCTATGGCTACGGCGTATTTGGGTTCAACGCCTATATTCTGGGCGATAGTGCCGAATACTCCGCCTATGCGTCCCTGCTTGGAAGCCTTCAGCACCTGCTTTACGCTGCCTGCGAAGCCCTCCATGTTGTTCTCAAGGTCGGTGAGTATCTTCCTGCGCTGCTGCTTGTCCTTCAGTTCGTACAGTGCGCGTTCAAAGTCGTTTTTCGCCTGCTCAAAGCCCTCGCGGCGTGACTTGTACAGTCTTTCAAGTCCGCTGAGCTTGTTGCGGAGCTCCTCTGCACGGGCGGCGTTCTTCTCGCTCTGGGCGGTAAGGTCTGCTCTGTGCCCCTCGTACTCCTCGATGCGCTTCACCAGTGTGCCGCTGCTCTCACGGAGCTCGGCAAGCCTTGAAGTCTGCTCCTCTATCATTGACTTGGATGACTCGATGTTGAAGCGGTGCTCGCTCTGTCTGATGTACAGGCCGTTTATCTCGCTGCCTGCCTTGTCTACGGAGTCCCCCAGCTTCGTGCTCTCGCTCTCAGCCTTCTCGAAGCTCTCCTCCGCTGCCTTTATCTCAGCTTCCAGAGCCTTCTTCTGCTCCTCCAGCTTTTCAAGTCCCTCAAGAGCTGCCTTGCGCTCCTGCTCAAGAGCCTTCTTTGCCTCCTCGGAGCTGTCGATATTCTTCTGGGCTGCCTCAACAGCCTCATTGCAGTGCTTTATATCGTTCTCAAGAACGGCTATGCCCGACTTCATCCCGGAAGCGGTCTGCTCCTCCTCCAGCATCTTGCGGCGGAGCTCGTCAGCGCGCATTGTGCTCTCCTGCATCTTCCTTATGCCGTCGGCTATCTTCTGCTCCTCGCGCTGTATGTCGTTCTCGATGTTCTCGTATTCGTTCTTGCTGACAAGTATCTTGCTTTCAAGCTCGTCAAGCTTTATCTTCATCTCGTCCAGGCGGCTGACCCAGACAGATATCTCCAGACGCTTGCGTTCCTCCGCCAGCTTGATGAACTTCTCTGCCTTCTGGGACTGTATCCTCAGAGGCTCCACTCTGCCCTCCAGCTCGGTGAGTATGTCAGTGAGCCTGAGAAGGTTCTCCTGTGCGGCGGTGAGCTTTCGCTCCGCTTCCAGCTTCTTGTAGCGGAACTTGGATATTCCTGCCGCCTCCTCGAAGATGTCGCGGCGCTCGGAGCTCTTGGCTCCTACTATCTCGGCAATACGTCCCTGTCCGATTATGGAGTAGCCGTCACGTCCCAGACCTGTGTCCATGAACAGCTCGTTGATGTCCTTCAGTCGGCAGGGCTTGCCGTTGATGAGGTACTCGCTCTCGCCGCTCCTGTACAGCTTACGGGTAATGCCGACCTCGTCCCCCATGTCGGGAAGGGTCTTGTCGGAGTTGTCTATATTCAGCGTTACCTGCGCAAAGCCCATGGGCTTCCTTGCTACGGTACCCGAGAAAATGACGTCCTCCATCTTATTTCCTCGCAGGGTCTTTGTGGACTGCTCGCCCAGTACCCAGCGCACAGAGTCGCCGATATTGCTCTTGCCGCTTCCGTTAGGTCCAACGACTGCGGTAAGTCCCTTGTCAAAGGTAAGGCTTATCTTGTCGGGAAATGACTTGAATCCCTGTATTTCCAGTGATTTAAGATACACCCGCTCACCTCCTCAGCTTACATTCATATATAGGGACGGTCTCACTGCCTACGATGGTCACGTCCAGACCGCGCTCCCTGAAAAATTCTATATTCGCTCTTTTCTGTCCCACAGCCTTGCTGATACACCTGCTGCTGACCTCTGCCGTGACACTACCGCGGCAGTCCGGCAGCTCCTTCTCTATGGTGTGAAGGATATTGCTGCGGTAAATGGCTGCCTCGCAAAGCTCGCGGAATGCAGGGTGATAGTAACCTGCAACCATGTCCTGCTCCACAAATTCACTGGCGTGAAGTCCGCATTTTATGACCATGATGCCGCGCTCGGTGAAAAGCTTCATTATATCTGCACAGACCTCCACCATTTCATCAAAGGGTGCAGGGCTGTACTCGCCCGACAGGTAAAGCTGTCCCAGACGGGTGCCCCTCAGGACTACCACAGGGTATATCCTGACGGTATCGGGGGCAAGGTCGGCTATTTTCCTTGCCGTTTCCATATCGTCCGCAAGGCTGCTCTTATAGAGCCCTGTCATCATCTGAAGTCCCAGCTCGAAGCCGTACTCCTTTATAAGTCGGCTGGCATTCACCACGTCCTGTGCGGTGTGTCCGCGCTCGTTGGCGGCAAGCACCTCGTCCTTCATGGACTGGGCTCCAAGCTCTATGGCGGTGACTCCGAAGACTTTAAGCAGGTCAAGCACCTCAGCATTTATGCAGTCGGGACGGGTGGAGCAGCGTATGCCCCTGAATCTCCCCTCGCCTACATATTCCTTTGCCGCCTCGAGGAGCTCCAGCATATAATCGCGGGGGATAGCCGTAAAGCTGCCGCCGAAAAACGCTATCTCAGTATCCTGCGGAGAGCTTACCTCCCTCAGCGCCTGCTCACAGACCTCCATGACATCTCTGCCGCGGGGAAGGCTCTGCGCGCCGCTTATGGTCCGCTGGTCGCAGAAGCTGCACTTGTGGGGACAGCCCACATGAGGCACGAATACGGATATGTTACTGTGCTTCATAGCCCATGAGCTCCAGTGCTTCCTTTGCAGCAAGCTGCTCGGCTTCCTTCTTGCTCTTTCCGCTTCCCTTGCCGATGACCTGATCGTTCAGGCACACCTCAACTACGAAGCGCTTGTTGTGGTCGGGTCCCTCCTCGCCGATTAGAACGTATTCCACCTTCTCCTCGGGATTTTTCTGGACTACCTCCTGGAGCACCGTCTTGAAGTCGTTGAATACGGGCTTCTTTGCGTGGCGTATATCCTTCGGCATGAAGCGCAGGATATGCTTCGATACGGGCTCCATTCCGCCGTCAAGATATATGGCGGCGATGACTGCCTCAAAGGCGTCGGCAAGTATGGAAGGGCGCTCCCTTCCGCCTGTGTTCTCCTCGCCCTTGCCAAGCAGCAGGAAATCTCCCAGATTTATCTGCTTTGCAAAAACGTGAAGGGACTTCTCACATACCAGGGACGCTCTCATCTTTGTCAGCTCGCCCTCTGCCACGTTCAGGTTCTTGTAGAGGAAGTCCGATACCACGATGGACAGTACGCTGTCGCCCAGGAACTCCAGACGCTCATTGCTGCCGTTGGGGTGCTTTCTCTCGTTTGCATAGGACGAATGAGAAAGAGCCTGCCTCAGCAGCTGTATGTCCTTGAACTTATATCCGATTATATCTTCAAATCTCGAAATGTCTTCCATATTATCACTCCTTGTCTGCGGCTGCCATACGAGCTACATAGCTCTCGGTCACGCCTGCGACATTGCCCTCCACGCACTTCTTTGCCTGCCTTACGGCATTGAAGAAGGCTGTTCCGTCAGAGCTTCCGTGTGCCTTTATGACGGGCTTTCTGACGCCGAGAAGGGCTGAGCCGCCTACCTCCTTGTAGTCCATCTGCTTTCTGAATGCCTTTATCTTGCCCAGGGAGAATATCGCTCCAAGCTTGCCTGCTCCGGAGAATATCCACCTTACCTTCTTGGCGAAAAAGCTTCCCATTCCCTCGTAGAGCTTGAGGACGATGTTGCCTGTAAATCCGTCGGTGACTACTACCTGCACCTCGCCCTTCGGTATATCCCTTGCTTCGATGTTTCCTGAGAAGTTGAGCCCCGACTGCTCCAGCAGCTTGTAAGCCTCTATTTCAAGCTCTCTGCCCTTGGTCTCCTCGGAGCCTATGTTGAGAAGTCCCACCTTCGGGGACTTCACACCCATGACCTTTTCCATGTAGGCACTTCCCATAATGGCGAACTGCACCAGCATTTCAGGTCTGCATTCTGTATTTGCTCCTGCGTCGAGAAGTATGAAGCTTCCCTTATCACCGGGGAGCACGGGTAACGGTGCTATCCTTTTGATGCCTTTGATACGCTTGACGATGAAGGTGGCGCCCATGACAAGTGCTCCCGTGCTTCCTGCCGAAACAAAGGCATCGCCCCTGCCCTCTGCAAGAAGGGTGAGTCCCACTGCCATAGAGCTATTCTTGCCCGACTTGATTATCTCCTTCGGTTCCTCATGTATATCAAAAACATCATCGGTATGAACTATCTCTATGCCGCTGAGGCTGAGACCGTTTTCCGACGCACATTTCTTTATCTTTTCCTCGCTGCCAGTGAGTATGATGCTCACGCCAAGCTCGCGGACCGCTCTCTCGCAGCCCTTTATTACCTCCAGAGGAGCGTTATCTCCTCCGAAGGCGTCAACTATTATCTTAGAAGCCAATTCTCTCAAGCTCTCCTCTCAGCGAATTAACGGCACGCTCTGCATATGCGCCGTAGCGCTCCTTTTTGTCCTTTATCCTTACGCCGATGTCGGGAAGTATACCCATATTCGCCCCCATGGGCTGAAAGCTGCCGCTGTTGATGTGGTCACTGATGTAATGGGAAAGGGCTCCCGTCATGGTGTCAAGGGGGAGCTTTACGGGCTCAAGTCCCTTTATCCTGCGGGATACCGCGATACCTGCTATGAGTCCGCTTGCAGCGCTTTCCATATAGCCCTCTACTCCCGTTATCTGTCCCGCAAAGGAGATCTCGGGGCGGCTCCTCATGGAGAAGTCCTCATTCAGCAGCTCGGGGCTGTTTATAAAGGTGTTTCTGTGCATTACGCCGTAGCGCATGAATTCGGCGTTTTCAAGTCCCGGTATCATTGAGAATACACGCTTCTGCTCGCCGAATTTAAGATTGGTCTGAAATCCCACAAGGTTGAAAAGTGTGCCCTCGCGGTTCTCCTTGCGGAGCTGCACTACTGCGTAAGGACGTCTGCCCGTTCTTGGGTCGTCTATGCCCACGGGCTTCATGGGTCCGAAGCGCATGGTGTCCACTCCTCTCGATGCCAGCTCCTCGATGGGCATACAGCCCTCGTAGACGCTGAAGGGGTGGGTCTCGAAGTCCTTGAGCTGTACCTTTTCGGCTCCTATAAGAGCTTCATGGAACGCAAGGTACTCCTCCTTGTTCATGGGACAGTTGACGTAGTCGGCGTCGCCTCTGTCATAGCGTGAGGCATAGAAGGCTCTTTCCATATCTATGCTCTCCGCGGTCACAATAGGTGCGGCGGCGTCATAAAAGCTGAGTCCCTCGCCGCAGAGCTCCCTTATTATATCTGCCATGGCGCCCTGTGTAAGGGGGCCTGTGGCGATTATGGTCTCGCCCTGGGGAAGCTCCGTCACCTCGCCCTCTATAAGCTCTATGAGGGGGTGGGACTTTATCTTTTCCGTTACTGCGTCCGAGAATTTCTCGCGGTCCACCGCAAGGGCTCCGCCTGCTTCGACGGAATTTGCCTTTGCACATGGCACGGTCAGTGAACCAAGCAGCTCCATCTCGTATTTGAGCAGTCCTGCTGCCGACTCCAGTCTCGCCGCCTTCAGAGAATTGGAGCATACCAGCTCCGCAAAGCCGCTGTACTTGTGGGCGGGAGAATATTTCTGAGGCTTCATCTCGAAAAGCCTTACGTTTATGCCCGACTCGGCAACTGCCCATGCAGCTTCGCAGCCTGCAAGTCCTGCGCCTATGACATTGACGGTCACGCTCATTTCTTCAGCTCTCTTTCATAGCCGCAGCCCTCGTTCTCGCATACAAGCTTGCCCGATTTTCCGCCCTTCATGAACAGGCTCTTGCCGCACTGGGGGCATACCTCCTTGGTGGGGACGTTCCAGGTCATGAAGCTGCAGTCGGGGAAGCCCTCACAGCCGTAGAAGCTTCTGCCCTTCTTGGACTTTTTAAGCAGCATTTTCTTTCCGCAGCGGGGACAGTTTCCGTCCGCCTCTGTTACTATCTTCTTTGTGTTCTTGCACTCGGGGAAGCCCGGGCAGGCAAGGAACTTGCCGAACTTGCTGTACTTTATTACCATGTTCCTGCCGCACAGCTCGCATACTACGTCGGTCTCCTCGTCGGGTACCTTCACGCGCTTGCCGTCCATTGCCTCCTCTGCCTTTTTCAGGGTCTTTGAGAAGTCGTCGTAAAACTCGTGAAGTGTGCTTACCCAGTTCTTTTCGCCGTGCTCTACCTCGTCAAGATTGTTCTCCATCTCGGCAGTGAACTTGGCGTCAACTATCTTCTTGAAGTGGTCCTTCATAAGCTCCGTGATGACCTCACCAAGGTTTGTTGGCTTCAGCGCCTTTCCCTCATGCTCAACATAGCGGCGTGAGGTTATGGTGGTTATGGTAGGAGCGTAGGTACTTGGTCTGCCGATGCCGTTCTCTTCAAGTGCCTTGATGAGAGAAGCCTCGGTATATCGCGGAGGGGGCTGTGTGAAGTGCTGATTGCCTGCGATGGACTTCAGCTTAAGCTTATCCTCCGCTTTAAGCTCGGGAAGCATCTTCTTGGAGCCGTCCTCGGAGTCGCTGGACTCTACATAAAGTGCCATAAAGCCGTCAAACTTAACGGAATAGCCCGATGCCCTGAATGTGCAGCCCTTTGCCTCTATATCCGCAGATACGGTGTCAAGGAGGGCGTTTGCCATCTGGCTGGCAATAAAACGCTCCCATATAAGCTTGTAGAGCTTGTACTGGTCGGAGCTGAGACTGGACTTTACTCTCTCTGGTGTCAGCTCTGGTGTTGAGGGACGTATTGCTTCATGAGCGTCCTGTGCGTTGCTCTTGGTCTTGAAGTTTCTGGGCTCGGGAGGCAGGTAGTCCTTGCCGTAGACTGTTCCGATATATTCGGCTGCTGCCTTCTTCGCCTCGTCTGAGATACGGAGACTGTCCGTTCTCATGTATGTGATAAGACCTACTGCACCTACTCCCTGTACGTCAACGCCTTCGTAGAGCTCCTGTGCTGCCTTCATGGTGCGCTTGGCACTGAAGCTCAGCTTTCGGGAAGCCTCCTGCTGGAGGGTAGAGGTGATGAAGGGAGGCGCAGGCTGTTTCTTAGTGACCCTTTTCTTTACCGATTTTACAACGTATTCGGCGTTTTCAAGCCTTGCAAGAAGTCCGTCTGCCTCTGCCTGATTGGGTATCTCAAGCTTTTCGCCGTCTACTGCAACAAGTGCGGCGTCGAACACCTTCCTCGATGAGGGGGCGGTGAACTTGGCATCGATGGACCAGTACTCCTTGGGTACAAATGCCCTTATCTCGTTCTCACGGTCAACTACAAGACGTACAGCAACGGACTGCACTCTGCCTGCGGAGAGTCCTCTCTTGACCTTTTTCCACAGGAAGGGGCTCAGCTCGTAGCCCACCAGTCGGTCAAGGATACGCCTTGCCTGCTGGGCATTTACCAGGTCCACATCTATCTTGTGCGGATTGCTCATTCCGTTCTTTACGCCTGTTTTGGTGATCTCGTTGAAAGCCACACGGTTGTTATTGTTCATATCCAGCTTCAGCATCTGTGCGATATGCCATGATATCGCTTCTCCCTCACGATCGGGGTCGGTGGCGAGATACACTTTATCGCACTTCTTGGCGCGCTTTTTCAGCTCTCTGATCACGTCCTCCTTGCCCTTCATATCGGTGTACTGAGGCTTGAAGTCGTTGTCCTTGTCCACGCCCACCTTCGACTTGGGAAGGTCGCGGACGTGTCCCATAGAAGCTATTACCTCATATCCCGCTCCGAGGTACTTCTGGATAGTTTTTGCCTTTGCAGGCGACTCTACTATGACTAAATCTGACATTGATTTATCCCCTTATCTGATAAGTTCAAACATTTTTCCGGGAAGCGATCTCACTGTCCCGAATATTTCAAGCTCCGTAAGCTCTGTCATAAGCACGGAGGGATCAAGCTCAAGTCTCTGAGCCAGCTCATCTGCGTGAAGAGCTCCGTTCAGCAGCTCCTCTGCGATGCGGCGCTGTGTCTCCGACAGATCATCGGGCAGCTCCGGCTGCTCAGTGCTTTCAGCAGGTTCCTTTTTTACTTCATCTATCCCGTTCAGCGCCCTCATTAAGTCGTTTAACTCATCATTTGAGGGCTCACGGGTCTCGCCGAACACTTCTGCTCCCCTTCTGACGGCATAGGTCTCCGCTGACTTTTTCTTCTTTCCCGTTATGCAGTCCATAACGTCGGAGGCGTCATACATGGGCAGTGCTCCGTCACGGAGAAGCTTCACATTGCCTGCAAACTCTCCGCTGAATATGTCCGCAGGAGGCAGACACAGCACCTCGCGCCCCTGTCCTGCTGCAAGATTGGCTGTTATCAGCGAACCGCTCTTGGCTCCTGCCTGGAATACCACCGCAGCTGCTCCCAGCGCCGCAAGCACTCTGTTGCGCTTGGGAAAGTTGGGCGAATTGGGTGGTGTTCCCGGAGGAAATTCCGATATAAACACGCCGCCTGCCGCAAGTATAATGTCTCTGTACTGGAAATTGGGCTTGGGGTAGTCCACATCAACGCCGCAACCCATTACACAGACTGTGGGTCTGCCTATGTCTGCCGCAGCCATATGCGATGCAAGGTCGATGCCTACCGCAAAACCGCTGATTATAACAGCTCCCCTTGCCGAAAGCTCGGAGCATATCTCCTTAGCTGCTTTAAGGCTGTAGGGCGTGGCTTTTCTCGTGCCCACAGAGGTGACTGTCAGCTCCGTTTTCAGGCAGGAGATATTTCCTTTATAATAGAGCAGTGACGGCGGATTGTAGATATGCTTCAGCTGCTCGGGATAATCGGGATCTGTAAAGGCTACGGCTCCGATGCCCCTCTTGGCGCAGTTGGCAAGATATATCTCCGCATTCCGCAGAGGGATCGAGTTTACGTTCTTGCGCTCCGCCTCGTTAAGACTGACTATGCCGCTGTCGGTGGTGAGGGAGATGTACGCCTTTTCCGCCGTGCGGAAGAAGCTCATGACCTCCCAGATACGGTGGTTTCCCGTTCCGAAGACCATATTCAGCCAGAGCCAGTATTTTGTATCCTCCATAGTCAGCCCTCCTTTTGGGACTTATCGTTTCAGCTCCCACATGAGTATTCCCGCTGCCATTGCGGCGTTGAGGGAGTTGATGTTTCCGTGCATGGGTATTATGACCCTTCGTGTGCAGCGCTGTGCGATGTCCGCCGGCAGTCCGTTGCCCTCGTTGCCGATGAACACTGCCTGTGTGCCTGTGAACTCACATTCCGTCACGGGTACTGCGTCCTTGTCGATGACCGCCGCAGATGTGACGGCGCCCTTGCCGTGGAGCTGCTCAAAAAGTGCGTCTGCATCATTTTCAACAGCTATCGCCATTCTGAACACCGAGCCCATGGTGGAACGTATCACCTTGGGACTGTACAGGTCGCAGCTGCCCGACATTATAACTCCGTCAATGCCAAGAGCGTCCGCGGTCCTTATCATCATTCCGACGTTTCCGGGGTCCTGGAGACCGAACAGCACAAGGTATTTTCCGCCCTCGCGGACTATGCTCTCAGCGGTACGCTGAAAGGGTATCCTGCACATGGCAAAGACTCCCTGTGTGCTCTCCGTCGAGGCTATCCTGTTTCCAAGCTCATTTGAAATGACAATTGTCCTTGTATCTCTCAAATCAGCCTGTAAAAGCTCCTCGCCCCAGCGCTCCCACGCCTTCTCGGTCAGTATGAGCTGGGTGATGCCGCTGTCCTCTTTAAGAGCGTCCTCCACTATTCTGAGCCCCTCCAACACGAATAAGCCGTACTGAAGTCTTTCTTTTTTCGACGAGGAAAGCTTCTGATACAGCTTGATGGTGGGATTATCTTTAGAGGTTATAATATTATCCAATACTACACGCACCTCCGTTATAACTTGGTGAGACTTCATGCAGCAGGCGGAGGCTTTCCCCGCCTCCTACAAGAAAACACGCTCTTTATAAAAGGAGCGTGTTTTTAATTGCAATTAAAGAGCAGCCTTTGCCTTGTCAGCGATTGCTGTAAAGCCTGCTGCATCGTTGATAGCGATCTCGCTGAGCATCTTTCTGTTGAGAGAGATACCAGCCTTCTTGCAGCCGTTCATGAATGTTGAGTAGTTCATGCCATTGAGCTTTGCAGCTGCGGAAATTCTTGTGATCCAGAGCTGTCTGAACTGTCTCTTCTTCTGCTTTCTTCCGATATATGCGTAGTTGCCTGACTTCATTACGGCCTGCTTAGCCATCTTGAAGTGCTTGCTCTTTGCGCCCCAGTAGCCCTTAGCAAGCTTTAAAGTCTTGTTTCTTCTCTTACGAGTCATCATTGCGCCTTTAATACGTGCCATAGTCTTTTACCTCCAAAATTAAAATTACGGGAATTGCGCTCAGTACCATGCGGAATTACTTATCCGCTTCCGATTACATATAAGGAACGAGCTTCTTGATTGTAGGTGCATTTGTGCAGTCTGCAACACCTGCATTACGAGCGATTCTCTTGCGCTTAGTGTCCTTCTGAGTAAGTCTGTGTCTCTTGTTGGTGTGCTGGTACTTTACCTTACCGCTTCCTGTAATCTTAAAACGCTTCTTAGCGCCCGAGTGAGTTTTTACCTTTACCTTTGCCATTATATGATCCTCCTTACTTAGCGGCCTTGGGGGGAAACGAACATTACTATGCTGCGTCCCTCCATCTTAGCCGGCTTATCCACAGTGCCTGCCGCAGAAACTGCTTCCTTGAAGCGATCAAGCAGCTCGCTTCCAAGTTCCGGATGTGCAATAGCTCTCTTACGGAATCTTACTGACACCTTGAGCTTATCGCCGCCCTGTAAAAATTTGACAGCCTGATTTACCTTCGTCTCGAAGTCATGTGTGTCTATTGTGGAGAACATTCTGATCTCCTTGATAGCAACGACTTTCTGATTTTTCCTTGCTTCCTTCTCACGCTTAGCCTGCTCAAAGCAATACTTTCCGTAGTCCATGATACGGCACACGGGCGGTGTTGCCTGCGGAGCGATCTTAACGAGATCCAGATCCTTGTCGAAGGCTATCTGCTGAGCCTCTTTGGCGGATAAAACGCCAAGCTTTTTACCGTCAGCGTCGATTACGAGTACTTCCTTGTCTCTTATCTCTTCGTTGATCTGCAGTTCCTGTTTGCTAATAGTCAAGCACCTCCAAGCAATATAATTTAAAAACAAAAATGAGTGCAGAAGTTATCCGCACTCACCAATACACACTGAATATACCCCCCTGCCGCAAGAACAGCAGGATATCCGATACATATTGACCGTTTCAGCTTAGCCCGACGGTGAGAACGCATAGTTCTGCTTTGTTTACTCAAATATTATACATCACTGTGTGAGATAAGTCAAGGGGCTGGGGAAAATTTGTCAAAATGCACAGTTCAGCTGTCTATAATCTCCTTGATTTTATCCCATATTGCAAATCTTATCTTGTACTTCTTCGGCTTTTTCAGTATATCAATCTCCCCGTCGTCGAAATACTCCTCCCCGGTGGTCTCGCCCCCGGCAGTGTCCTCTGTCTTCTCCTCGTCCCCGCTGCCGCAGGCTGCAGGGATACACAGGGGCGGATACATGACGCACCACCAGTTGTGTCCCTCTGCCCTTCCTATTTTAATACGGAGGGCTCTGTACTCTCCCGCGGGCATGGTGATGTCACCGTAAATGCGGTCGGTAAAGTCCATGGTCTCAAGCTCCGCTGTCACCCTGTCCGCAGAGCCGTTTTCGCGGAGCACCTTCTCCGCTGCCGCCGTTATATCATCAAGGCGCTCACGGGCTATGGCTTCTGCCTCGGTAAGGTCTGACGCTTCGCTGAAATAGTTCCTTTTCAGCAGCTCGTCACGGACCAGCAGTTTCAGCCGCTGGTCCTCCTCGCTGTCGGAATTTGCCAGTATGTGGAGCCGCAGCACCCGTCCGCGGAGCTTGTCAAGTCTGCGCCCGTCCCGAGCGATACTGCTCATATTTGATATAAGTATTGTAAGTATGAGCCCTGCTGCCATGACTGCCAATGTGTTTTTTCTCAATGTTATCACCTCACTGGCTATCATTGGCAGTTTTTTACGGTTTATGCAGTCAGCTGCGGCTCTCTGCGGAGTATCGCCATGAACTCCTCGCCTGTGATGGTCTCCTTCTCAAGAAGAAAACGGGCTATCTCATGAAGCTTGCCTATGTTCTCGGTGAGTATCTGCACTGCCTTGGTATGGGCGTTCCTTACGATGCTGCCCACCTCCTCATCTATCTTCGCCGCTGTCTCGGGAGAACATATCAGTGAGGAGTCTCCGCCAAGATACTGGTTATTCACGGTCTCAAGAGCCATCATGTCGAATTTGCTGCTCATGCCGTACCGTGTCACCATGGCGCGGGCAAGCTTTGTCGCCTTCTCTATATCATTGGAGGCTCCGGTGGTGCAGGTATTGAAGATCAGCTCCTCCGCAGAGCGTCCGCCTGTGAGAGTGGCTATTTTGCACAGTGCCTCCTCCTTTGACATAAGGAACTTCTCGTCCTCGTCCACCTGCATTGTGTAACCGAGAGCTCCTGATGTTCTGGGGATTATGGTTATCTTATGTACGGGAGCGGAGTCCTTCTGCATTGCCGCAACAAGGGCGTGTCCAACCTCGTGGTAGGCTATCATTTCCTTTTCCTTCTGGGAGATCACTGCGTTCTTGCGCTGGTAGCCTGCGATGACTACTTCCACGCTCTCCTCAAGGTCGGACTGGTTCACAGCGCTCCTGCCGCTCCTTACAGCTCTCAGAGCCGCCTCGTTCACGATGTTGGCAAGCTCTGCGCCTGATGCTCCCGCCGTTGCTCTTGCTATGGCGTTGAAGTCTATTTTTTCGGCGAGCTTCACCTTTTTCGCGTGTACCTTCAGCACTGCCTCTCTGCCGGCAAGATCAGGAAGCTCAACAGGGATACGCCTGTCAAAGCGACCCGGTCGTAGCAGCGCAGGGTCAAGGGACTCGGGACGGTTGGTTGCTGCAAGGATAACTACTCCCTTTTTACCGTCAAAGCCGTCCATTTCCGTGAGAAGCTGGTTGAGGGTCTGCTCACGCTCATCGTTGCCGCCGACCTGTCCGTCACGCTTCTTGCCTATGGTGTCTATCTCATCAATGAAAACTATACAGGGAGCCTTCTGGGTCGCCTGGCTGAACAGGTCACGGACCTTCGCAGCACCCATTCCCACGAACATTTCCACGAACTCTGAGCCTGAAATGGAGAAGAAGGGTACCTCTGCCTCGCCTGCTACCGCCTGTGCAAGGAGAGTCTTTCCCGTGCCGGGAGGTCCCACAAGAAGGGCTCCCTTGGGAAGGTCGGCACCTATCTCGGCGTATTTATCAGGATTGTGGAGGAAGTCCACTATCTCCGCAAGCGCCTCCTTGGCTTCGTCCTGACCGGCTACATCGGCAAAGGTCTTGCCGGTCTGCGCCTTTACATATATCTTCGCGTTGCTCTTGCCGAATGACATGGCATTGCCAAGTCCGCCCATTCTCTTGCCAAGCCCCTTGAACAGCAGGTTCCAGAGCATGAACATACATACAATGGGAATTATCCAGCCAAGCAGGAAGTCACGCAGAGGGCTCCGCTCACGGAGCTTTCCCGTGAACTCAACATCTCCGCTCTCATGGAGCCTCGTAACCAGATCAGGATCGTCTATGCGCACTGTTGAGTACGCCTGCTCCTTGCCTTCCTCCTCTACCGTGAAGGTTATCTCTGAGTCCTCTATCTGTACCTTCTTCACGTTCCCCTCGTCAAGACTGTCCAGGAAGAAGCTGTAATCGGCATCCCTGATGGCCGCCTGTGTCAGCTTCGGCATGACTATTGCGTTGAATACCATAAGCAGCACCAGACATATCACTATGTAGACCGCATACTGCTTTCGCGGATTTTTTTCTTCATTCATGTGAATTCATCTCCTATATCAAGTATGACAAAATTATAACACAGTAGACGTGAAAATACAACAGGTAAATTGTGAGAGAAATGAAAGTTTCGTGAAAACGCAAAACGGCTGCACATTTTCAGTGCAGCCGTTTCGGGTAAATTATATCAGAGTGTTGCCTTCTTGTGAAGGAGGAAGAGCTGTATCTCCAGCGCATCGTTGGAGGAAAGTCCTTCGCTGTCATCAACATCGCCGTTCTTCTTGCCCTGCTCGGTAAGTGCCTTTTCATAGGTACCGCCGATATTGAACTTGTCAGGATTTGCAAGTGCCTGCATGATGAGAACTGCGTCTGCCAGCTCTACCTTGCCGTCGCAGTTTGTATCACCGCGTACAACTTTACTATTGGGACCAGTTGTTGTAGTTGTGGTAACTGTGGGCTTTGTGGTAGTAGTTGTTGTTGTTTTCTTGGGAGCTGTTGTAGTCGTAGTGGTCTTGTCTTCCTTGGGAGCGGGCTCTGTGCCGTCAGGCTCGATACCGCCTACCAGGACTCCGTCATCGTAGATACAGATGTGATCTGCTTTCTCCTCCGGAGGATCGTCAACTGCGAAGAAATCGCCGCTGTCACCTATCTTCAGGCCCTCATAGCTCCAGTCATTGGTAGGATCCCAGAAATCTCCGTAGTACATACCGAGATCAAACTGGTACTTCTTGCCTGAGTTTGCGATAACATAGCCGTCCCATGTTACCTCTACATAATATGTGTCAGGTACCTTATCGTACTTGAAAGGTCCTGAGATAACGCCGTCTGCGCCCTCGTCTCCCGCCTCGGTGCTTGACTGATCGTAGAGCTCGCGGACTTCCTTCAGTCCGTCAATTCCGTTCTTCATCTCGCTGATGTTGAAGTAGTAGCGTACTGATGTCTTCTTTGAGGGTGATGTCTCACCTGTGAGTACCTTGAATGAGATCTGTGTGGTTCCTGCACCGTCGCCGTTCTTGTTGGGCTTGTCGATACCCAGTGCCTCTACCCAGTAGCCGCTTCCGCCGCCCTCTGAGCCGCCGCCGTATACTCTCTTCTCGTCAAGAGGAGGGAAGTTCTCGGTAACTGCCATCTCGGGTGTTCCGAACATCTTGTACATACCTGCACAAGCGCCTACGAATGCTGCGTTATAGTCGATTGTTACCTCGTTCTCTCTCCAGTCATTTGTGCTGTCGCTGTGTGCGTCTGCATCATCGGGACCGCCTGCAAGTGCGCCCCAGAGGATGTGCTTCTGCTCACGGGGATCCTCAGCCATGAGGAGTCCTGATGCTGCACGGTGGTGAGGATTCTTTACGGCTGTATCATTGTAGCCGACAACGAAGGATCTGGGACCGTGTGTGCCGTTCTTGCCTGCAAGAACTGTCATCTTCTCGGTCTCCTTGAATTTAATGTCATTCTTGCCCAGGACGTAGTCCATCTGGGTCTGAGCCCACTGGCTCCACTCACTTGCCTGGCCGTTGTTGTTGTACTTGTCGTACAGGAGGCAGATGAGCTGCATTGCTGTATTATAACGGCAGCTTCCCCACTCGTTGAGGAATGCGAAACCGCCCTTGGTCTCTTTCTGCTGCCATGTCTTGAGGCACTTACCTACACAGTCATTGTCCCAGAAGTTATCGAATACATACTGGTTCTTGCCCTGTGCGTCTCTTACCATCTGAACAAGATCGAGGTCGGGGTGTTCCTGGTTGATAACTGCCCACATAACGCCGGCGCCAGACCACATATCGTTCCAGCAGTAGCACCAGCCTGAAGGTGCATAGTAATCAAAGTAGGGTGCAGCCAGCTCAAGAGCTGTCTTGTCCTCTGTTGCCATGTAGATCCATGCTGCTGCCCAGCAGTAGTCATCTTCCCACTTGCTTGAGCCGTAGAACTCTCCGGGGCCGTCGTTGTTATCGGAGAGCAGAGGATCGGAGTCCTTTTTCTCTGAGGGCGGGAATGCCTTTATCGCATCGTTTGTGAAGTTCCAGAGTGCCTTTGCATAGTCAAGCGACTTCTCTGCATACTCGGGATCTGAGTCCTTGAAGTTGAGATAGTTGATAGCCAGTGAAGCACAGGCAGATACAGCGTAGTCGATCTGCGGCTTGTCGGCTGTCAGGAAGAACGCAGGACGAGGCATTGTGTCTACCTCGGGGTTGTTCCAGATCTTATGATCGATCTCACCGAGACCGACCTGATAGCAATGTGCTATTACCTTACCGTCATCGTCACGGAAGGTACACTTCATAAGGTAATCGTTGAAGTGGCGGAGAATGGTCTCCATGTGCTCATCCTGTCCGAGCTGCTTGAAAACGTCCTTGTACTCGTAGTAATCCCCATGCGAGAGTTGCTGCGGTGTAGTTCTCGGGCATACCGAACTGAACGTGGTCTCCTGCGTCGTGGAATCCTCCCGCTACGTCAACAGTGCCGTCGCCGTCGGGGTCAAGGATATCCTTGTACTTCTCGATAAATGACGCTGAAAGGTTAACGCCGCTCTTGGTGCTCTTATCCTTCTTTCCGTCCCAGGGTGTAAGCGGAACGTGAGCATCATAGGTGTGGCAGTTTCCTCTCCATGGAAGAAGGTTTTTGCCCTCAACATCGTCTCCGCACATATTCGCATCGTAGAAATAGAGCGAATACTGGAGTGCTCTTGCGTAGTCTATATCCAGACCGGAGTCTGTGACTACTTCACTGATGGGGGGCGCAGAACTGCTGCTCCGTCTCAGTGTCCGCAGCCTGTATGGGCATTGATGACGCCATGCTGGCTGCCGCCGTAGCAGCACTCAGCGCTGCGGCGATTATCTTCTTTGAAAGCTTCATAGTATTATTCCTCCCTTTTATAATGCTGAAGCAATTTTAATCCCATTTTATAAGTTTAAGGAGATATCTCTGTATCTCCAGGGCATCATTTGAGGTAAGTCCCTCGGTGCCCTTGTCAACGTCTCCGTTTATCCTTCCCTTTTCGGTCAGGTGCTGCTCGTTGCTGCCCTTTATGCCGTATTTGTCGGGATTTGCAAGAGACTGCATTATCAGTATAGCGTCCGCCAGCTCCACAGTGCCGTCACAGTTTGCGTCGCCCTTGAGGTAGTCACCTGCTGTGGGCTTCTGAGATGTTGTTGTAGTGGTTTTTACGGGAGCTGTGGTTGTCGCCGTTGTGGTCTTTGAAGGAGCCTCCCCTTCATTTATGGGATACTTCTTCAGGTCGGGCAGCTCGTCAAGGGTGATACAGTAATCGCTGTTGTATATCTCCTTGAGGTTGTCCACGGGGTTGTTCTGCTCGCTGGTGAGATAGTTCATGTACCAGGGACAGAAATACAGCCAGGCTGCCTTATCGTTCACCAGGTTTTCAAGTGAAGGTATAGTGTCATTCTCAGACATAGCCACCATCTTGTGGCAGTCAGTGCTCTGCACCAGGCTGTAGAAGGTGGACGATATGGAGCTGAGATTGGGCATTCCGTCTGCTGCATTGTACTTGTCGTAGCCAACTATATCCACCACGTCATCGCCAGGATACCAGGCAGGAGATGTGGGGAAGGTATATCCTGTCCACACCCAGATAAGGTTGTTCAGACCGTACTCATTGGTGAGCTTGTCATAGAGGAGCCTGTAAAGCTCCTTGCAGGGCTCGGGACCCTCGGCTCCCCACCAGAACCAGCCGCCCTCGGCTTCGTGGAGAGGTCTCCACAGCACGGGAACATCGGCTTCCTTCAGCTTTTTCAGCTCCGTTGCCAGAACATCTATGTCCGCCAGAAGCACCTCATGCTCCCAGGTGCCCTCCTCAAGGGCTTTGGATATGCTGAAGGTGGTATATGTAGCCGCCGCAGACTTCACATAGAAGGCTGTTTCCTCGCTGCCCTTCTCCAGCGGCACGTTCCAGTGCCAGGTGAGAGTGGCTATGCCCTTGTACTCGTTGACCCACTGGATAGCTCGCTCGGGAGCATGGTCACGCCATGTGGAGGTGGAGTTATACGCCAGCAGGTCGATGCCTCTTATGGCGGGCTGCTTGCCTGTGGTCTTTTCAATATACTGGAATTCCGCCTCGTTGTCCACTATGTAGTTCTTAGTGGTTGGGTCGGCATTGATGTTGTAGTTGTGTTCGCCGCAGTACTCCTGCTGACCTGCGATGATATGATTGCCGTAGGTGTCGCAGAGGTAGCTGTACAGCCTTTTCGCCGAGTCAGACGCCTTCGGGTTTGAAAGCTTCCTGTCGGGACTCAGCTTGGTGAGCTTCTCCGAAGCAGGCTTCAGCGTCAGGTAGTCATAGTACGCATAGCCCCAGTAAGCCTTGAGCTCGATGGTGTTTTTGCCCTTTTTCAGGTTCACTACGCCGCCCGAGGTCTCCTCGAACTCTGTGTTGAAGGGAAAGCTTACCTCACCCTGATTTACGCCGTTTACGTTGAGGTACTGCACCTTCTTGTTGGGGTCGCTGGGCTCACAATAGCATATAGTAAGCTCGTAAAGCCCGTCCGCAGGTACGTCCACGTCAACGCTTATGGTGGTGCCCTTCTGGTCGAGGTACGCAAAGCCGCTGCCCGAGAATTCGGATATTTCCCACTTCACTTCCTCATCGGGCTTGCTTTTGATCCCCTCGGTGTAGAACTTTCCGCCGGATGTCTTGCCGTCCTCAAACTCGTACTTGAGCACGGTGTCCGCTGCGGATACACCCTTCCCGTCTTTCATGGCAGAGGGAAAACTCATCGCTGCCGCAGCGATGAAAGCAGCCGCTACAGTGCACGCTGACCGCTTTATAATATCTTTCTTCAATTTGATCCCTCCAGATCGGTTTATTAAATTTTCAATGTTAAGCTTAAAATTTAAGTGCCTAAGTTAAACTAAAAGCTTAACGCATACTTCCAAATCTATAATAGCACATTTTCCTTGAAAATGCAAGAGATTTTATGAAACATTCCTAAAAATGGTATGTTTTCGGGAAAACGCAATTAATGGTCAGTCATCTTTCATCATTATTTAAGCCGTCGGAACTGCCCTTTCTGAACACCAGCCACAGTACAACCGCGGCTATGGTTCCGAAGAAAATAAGCCCCAGCCAGGCGGCAAACGGCACCTCGTCATCAACAGGGCGGAGCTCCGCAAAGGCTGCCGCCGAGGGCTCCCCGACACAGAAGGTCAGCCCGTTTTCACGGGCGTAACGCTCCGCAGCTGTACACGGCTCCCCTGTGATGACCAGGTCGGTCTGCTTTATCAGAAGGTTACCGTCGCAGTCATAGCCCAGTGCCTCATCGCCGATGGTCTCTACGGTGGGGGGAATATATATGGTCTCAATTTCTCGGCACTGATAAAACGCCCGCTCACCAATGTTCACAAGGCAGTCTCCCGTTTCCACGGTTCGCAGCTCCGTACAGCCTGAAAAGCAGAACTTGTCCACGGTCTCAAGTCCCATGGGCAGCTCCACATCGGTCAGCGAGGTGCAGGCACGGAAGCAGGAATCGGGCAGCACACGCAATGTCCCGGGGAGCTCCGCACAGGACAGAGACGCGCAGCCGCAGAAGCAGCCCATGCCTATCTCCTCAAGTCCCTCGGGAAGCTCCACAGTCTCAAGCTCGTAGCAGGCGTAGAAGCTGTGATGACCTATCCTTTCGACTGTATCGGGAAGCTTTATCCATTTGAGGCTGTTGCAGTTATAGAATGCGTTATCCCTTACCTCAGTAACGGGGCAGCCCTCGATAAATCCTGGAATGTCTATGTATACGGGCTTTCCCGTATAGCCTACGATGGTCGCCTCACCGTCGATTATGGTGTAATCATAGCTGCTCGGCAGTGTTTCTGCGGCGTCTGTATCAGTGCCGCCCGTCAGTACAGCTGCTGCCGCAAGCAAAATCAGTTTCTTCATAGCAAGATCCTCCTATGAAGAAAGTATAACACCCGTGGATTTTCGGGAAAAGGGATTTTTCTCGCCATGATCTGCGCTTTCCCGCGAAGATGTACCTTTCGCGCTCCCGCTCCGACAGGCTGAAACAGAAAATCCTGCCGACAATTGTCGCAGACCGGCGAAATATTTCCCGACTGCAGTGCACAATAAAAAAGCTGCCGGCACTTTCGTACCGACAGCCTTTACCCCTTCCATTTCCTTCCGAGGTATCTCAGCGTTGCCGCTGAACTTTTCAATTAGTCGTTCCTCTTTCTCGGCTTCATCGTTATGCCGATCATGATGAACATTATTCCGCCCATTCCCATTGGAAGTACAGGCCACCAGAGCTGTCCCGTCTGAGGGATCTTCTCCTTTGGTGCGGTGGTCGTTGTGCTTGTGGGAGGCGGTGCTGTTGTTTTCGGAGCAGTAGTCTTTTCAGTGCTTCCACCTGTGGTAGTAGTTGTGGTGGTAGTGGTCGTCGTTGTCGTTGTGGTGGTCGTAGTTGTGGCAGTTACGTTCTTGTAGCTGTTCCTTATAAGGTACTGGGTATCGTTATGCTCGATCCTTACCTCATAGTCCACAGGAACCTCACGCTCGGCAACTCTCCACTGTGAAGAATTGTCTTTTGCCACCCAGCGGTACTGCCACTCATTGCTCTCGTTGAGAGTGACTGTGTCATAGAGTGCCTCGTCCTTGAAAATATCAACTGTAACATATGTGGGACGCGCCTGATAGGCGTTGTCATCATCTACCCACACCTTTCTGACTGTGTAGGCCGTCACATTGTCACTAAGAGTTACTCTGACTATCTTTGGATATGCATTAAATCTGAAGCTGCTGCTGTCACTTCTGACTTCCATCAGCAGCGGCGAGGACTCATAGTAGTAAACTCCGTCCTCAAGAGGATATCCTACCGCAAGATAGAGTCCGTCATCAAGTCCGCTGAATACAGCAGCGCCATTTTCGTTGGTGTATCCCTCCGCCAGTGCATCAAGCTGCTTCATTATCGCGAAGCTCTCGAGAGTCTGTGCCGCATGGCTTATGTTTTCCACGGACATATCTCCCAGGTCTGCCTGACAATCTGCAAAAGCACCTGTCAGCACGAATTCTTCGCCGTTTCTTTCGCCTGCGCGGTAGATCTTCCAGCGCATACCCTTCAGAACTGTATCGTCTTTTTTACATTCGAGAGTGATGCTCTTGTCAGAGGCAGCTGAAAGATCCATCGGGGCTGCCAAACAGAATGTAAACAGCATACAAAGCATACTCATCAACAAGCATAAAGCACTTTTACGGACCTTCTGCATTCTCATCACTCCTTTCATTTTTTGTCTCGGCTGCGGAGACCTCCTGTCCCCTGAAATATTCCTCTACAGCCCTGCGGCTGCTTTCATAAGAGCTCTTTTTCTTTTTCCTTCCGCCGAACATCATTATGATGAACAGTATCAGCAATATCGGTGCAGCTATAACAGGTGCCACGATGAATGGCGATATCATGAAGCCATCATTGGCAACATAGACCTTCATCTCCTCCCTGGTCTCTATCCTTCTGCCCCTTACGAGGAGCCTGTGGGAATTGATACCGTATGGAGTACAGGTGAACAGCGTACAGTAGTCCTTATCAGGATCTATTGCCAGATCCTCTACCTCATAGGGCTTTACGGTCTTGATCTGATCCACCTGGTATGTGAGAACATCAGACAGGACCGTTATGTAGAATACGTCTCCTATCTCCATCTTGTCAAGGTCAGTGAAAAGCCTTGCACTGGGAAGTCCTCTGTGTCCCGACAGTACAGAGTGTGTACCTTTGCCGCCTACGGGAAGACTCGTTCCGGGCAGATGTCCTGCCGCTATCTGGAGAACGTTCTCATCGACGCTGTGGTATATGGGAAGCTCAACCTTGATCTTCTCAATGGTGACATATCCCATTATTCCTGTTCCTGTAATGTCAAGTGTTTCGTCGTAGCCCGCCACGCGCTCGGGGTGAAAAAGTACGCCCTGGGTGGAAGCTATCTTCCTGTTATATTCGTTCGCAGCTCTGATAAGCTGTTCCTGCTGCTCATTGCTCATTGACTCTGCAATATCGTTATAACTCTGTATAGCGCGTGACTGGTGCATGGCGTTGATATGCTCGCTGACCGTGGGGTACAGCAGCAGCGCCAGACCAAGTAACAGAGCAGCAAACGGCAGCGACTTCAGAATAAAGCGCTTCATCAAAAGCTCCTTGAGAAATATTTATAGTCATGCAGTGGAGGAAGGCTCCCCCACTGCACTCAGTTATTCAGATTTTTTGTGATAGATCGTTGTAATGATTAGTTTTCCTTAGCCATTCTCTTCTTTGTGATAAGGAGAACGCCTGAACCTGCTACCAGGATACCGCCGAAGAGGTAGAACAGCTTTGTACCGATACCACCGGTTGAAGGAAGATTTGAGAACTGTACGTTAACAACCTCTACACCGTATGTATTGTCAGAAGCATCTACATCAATGGTTGTTGAACCGTCCTTGGTTACTGTCCAGTTAGGACCGTCCAGATCAGGAGCGGACTCAATCTTAATTTCAACATTGGCAGCCTTCTTATAGCCCTCAGGAACCACGATCTCTTCGATGGTGTATTTTTCACAATCGCCAAGACCTGTAAATGTAACGATACCGTTAGAATCTACGAACGCCTCTACATTAACACTATTTGCTGTATCCTTCTCGATAGTAGACTGGGTGATCTTCTTATACTTCTTTCCGCCTTCTTCATATTTGTCAGCTGTATCAGCTGTAGAAGCTGTTGTGGTATATGAACCGTCCTTAAGCTTGAAGTATGTGCCTCCAGCATCCTCAACGAAGATCTCACCGGCAACTACTACCTTATTGACGCCTTCACCTGTGATACGGAACATTGCGCCTGTAAGAACTGTACCGTGATTGTCAACCTTCTTGATCTTTACAGCTGTAGTATAGGTCTTAACAAAATCATCGGGAGTCTTACCTGTTACATCACCATCATCAGGACCGGGCTCATCAGGCTTGGGAGGATTATCTCCTTCTGCAGGAGTACCTTTAGCATCCTCATTAGGATCATTTGAGTATGTGAGGCTTGCTGTATTGGGATTACCTGCATCGGTAATCACAGCATTCTCATTTAATATTGCCTTATACTCAAGAACGATATCGTCACCTACGTTATAGTGACTGAACAGATCAACAGCGTTTTCAAATACTACCTTGATATCTGTTCCTGTAGTTGCGTTATACTCCGAAGCAGCTACATAGTAGTTTCCACTCTTTGTTGCTACAGGACCATCATCATCTAATGTCAGAGCAGTGCCATTGACTTTTACTGACAGGGAATCATTATAAGTAAGGCCCTTTGAAAGTGTATCGTTTATTACGAAGAAATACTTATCATAACCGGTTATATCAGGAACCTTTGTCTTGATCCTGTAGGTAACAACATCTCCGATGGAAGCCGAATTAGCGTCAACTTCATTTTCACCGTCTACTATTACCTTATCAAGGGTAGGCAGAGAGTGCTTGGCATTGATCTCTGTGTTTCCTACTATCTGAAGGAGATTAGCACTCTTGACCTTGACATTTCCGTCATTCCCTGTTCCGAGAGGCTTGCTCTCATCAACAACAAGATACCAGCCGTCTGCTAATTCTGTATTTGTGTAGTTGTTTCCGTTCTTAGTAAGTTCCTTTTTATTGCCAGCATTAAGAACGCCAGTATCATTGAATACCTTAGCAAGCTTCTGTACCTTTGCAGCATCGGTGATCTTTGTCAGTACGGCAGCAACATCATTAACTGTTGCGTTAGCAGCAATATCAGCTTCAATGCCGAGATCAGCCTTATGAGTATTAAGAGCAGCTATAAGCTTTGTATAGTCAACGCCGTCTCCCCAACGCATATCCGAGAGAGAACCATCAGATCCGAGTGTACCTGTAATGATCTGATAAGCATTGTATGTATGTTCGATCTTGTCTGTATCAACTACAGTAAGAGAGTGGTTAGCTGCAAAAAGCAGTAAGGCCTGTTGCTGCTAAGGGAGTGATTGCCATAAAGGCTGCTGTCATCATCGCTAATGCGCGTTTATTAGTTTTCATATATTTTCCTCCATTTTAATATATTTTTGTTTTTTGCGGATGTGCGTATGCAACTTTCAGGAAGCCATTTCAGTCACGCCTCCTTCTGCGCTTGTATGCAGCGCATCCGCTTAATATACCCATTGCTGTCAGGAAGCCGCCAAGCACGTAGATGCCTGTTGTTCCTCTGCCGCCTGTTGCAGGCAGCTTGTACCAGATGTACTTATTTGTGATGGTAATAGGATTGTCCGCACTGTTAGTCTGGACGTTATTACCGGAATAGCTTACGTCAAAGTCTCCGGCTCTGCCCTCTGAATTTACGGGGACACCGTTTACCTTGATCTCCTTGACGTAGTATTCATATTTGCGATTAGGATCTTCTGCAAGATCAGTTGTAGACCACGACTTTGTCCAGGTACCGTTTGAAAGAGTAAAGGTCTCGAATAATTGGTCGCCTGAACCCGTTACCTTTCTTGGTGCGATAGATGTATCTTCATCAAGAAGCATATTATACACACCGCTGGAGTAAGTCAATGTGACCTTACCTGTTTCTCTGTCAACAGATGCAGTATAGCCTAAAGGCGCTTCTACAAATTCATCAACGTAGAATGGCACATTAGATGACTTTGCTTCAACATAAAGCACCATATTTCCCTTTGATGTATCAACATCTGTCGGTATCGGAAAACGAGGATTGGAAAGCTGAACCCATTCACCATCTTCACCGTTTCTCGAATCAACAGCAACATACCTGGTATATAGCGGGTTTCCACGATCATCATATCCTTGTATCTCTGTTGACTCATATTGAAGTGTAAGCTGGAACTCCATTGGATTATTATTATTTTCATTGCACATAACATAAGTCGTAAAGCTGTATTTTGAACCAGGAACATAATTCTGTGGACTCAGTGGCATTTCAATTCCCTGCCATGAACCTTGTCTGTTAGAAACATAAACAGAACCTTCATTATAACAGTTTGCATTTGTTACCACCTCAGCTTGAACAATATGATTATTATTCCTTCCATCTCTTATAACCCATGGACTTATACTCGTTGAATTATAGTCATAGTGCTGAATCGGTTCAACGACCGCTTCACCTGTGAGAACAACGTCACCTGTGCCTTCGATTACATCTGCGTGTACTCCGCCCTTGGCAGCTACAAATTCATCAATGCGGAAACGCTGTAACTTATCACCGCTTGTTGGAGAATTCTCAACGTAGATATTAATGTTAGTGGCTCCTTCTGGAATTTTAACCTTATCATTATACAAATGAATCCAATCATTTGAATCCAAAGGAACCTCCTTATTATCAAGCCAATCCCAATGCTCTCCTTCTGAATCTTTATAATTCAATGCCAGAACAAGGCGTCTATTTCCTTCAGCTTTGTTATTTACTTCATTCCCCTGCCAATCAATGTTATTGTCAGCAGATGCATATAAGCCGAAGCTATAAGTGTGCCCAGGAATAAACGTACCTGTGGGAATCATATATCTGATTCCATCGTTGTTTGTAACAAGAAGAGCATCATTAAGTGCATACGTGTTTGTACCGCTGGTGGAAAAGCCTGTATTTCCGCCATATCTCTTTTCCCAGCCATTTGTGGTCTGTGTGAACGAGTGTCTGAGTATCGTATAAAGCGGAGGCTGCTTTTCCTGATAAACCATTGTTATAACAGGATTAGCTGTCTCGATGTCTACGGAACAAACTCCGCCGCTCTCCGTAACTGTACAGCCGGTCGTCTTGTCTTCATCAAATCCTACAAATGTAACATCTGAATCAGCAGGCGGTGTTACTGAGTATTCAATGCTTCCGCCCACATAAGCTTTACCGGTATACCATTCCTTAAGTGTCCTGCCCTTTGTATCGACTGCTCTGATAGTAAGGGTCGTAGGATCGGGAGCACCATATTCCTCCCACTTTCTGTGAAGCTCAACTTCAATGTTAAAGCCGGAAGTATTCTTCAATGGTGTACCGTCATTGTCGAGCCACACCTTCTGGGCGTGGATCTCAACTTCGCTTGTTGATTTATTCTGGATCAGCGAATCCTGATGTGAGTTTTCAAGAGTATTCTTGTATTCCACAGCGTAACCCATAGGAACGTCAAGCTCTTTTACTCTGTAGGAATAAGTATGTGTGCCATACCTTACAGGAAGATCACTGAAATCCAGATACCAATGATTTTCGTCTTTCAGAGCAAATGTCTTCTTTTTGTTGTAAACAATGATGCTCTCGTTGCCATTCTCATCAGTTCGTATGATATTGAATCGTATCATATCATCAGAATGGTCAATGTTGTTATCCACCCACTTCTTTTCAACTTTAAGATCAATAAGCTCTTCTCTTACCTTATTGGTGAATTCATACACACCATTTTCCGCAAGCTTCAGACGCTGGCTTTCTATGTCATATATTCCCGAATCAGGATTCAGGATATGTGAATCATTGTTATTGATATTGACCTCTGAATAAACAGATGAATCAATGCCGATCTCCTTGACGTAGTAGTGCGCATTCTGATCGAGCTTAGGAAATACCTTGCTGCCGCCGTTTGTAAGTGTAAACGGATCGCCATAGGGTTCGTATTCGCCTTCTTCATGTTCCTTATAGAGCTGGAAGGTGTATGACTGGTTCTTATAATCAGCGGTGGTATTTGAACCGCCGTCGACCTTTTTCTCTACTCGGATAGGCTTTAATGTAGGAAGATTGAACGCCATTGCAAGGTTTGAATAGTTACCGCCTCGCTCAAGGTAGAAGATCTTGATATTATGGTCGTTCTGTTTTGCATCTGCCCAATAGTCCTTATTAGGATCAACTGTTTCACCTTTTTGCTTTTTAGCTGCTGCAATAAGGTCGCTTATCTTATACTTTTTTGCTTTGATAATTGAACTTTCTCCGGTTGATGCGCTGGTCGAGAATGGAGAAGTATATTCGTCATATACCCACGGAACATCATCCTTGTCATATATCTGACCGCTCTCATCCTGTGTACAGCCGTCAAAAGCAAAGCCCTTATAAGGAGTTCCGTCCCCCTTGTTATTCAGGAAATTCTGAAGATTAAAATTAGGATTATTCTTCATTACTTCAGGAAGCTGATCATCCTGTACCCAGACATAACCATCGGTGAAATCGATCCTTCCTGATGCAGGCTCATGGATACCGCCTACGTCCAGGACAAGCATATCATCAAGATATACCCACATATCATCATCACCGCTGTAATCGAATACAACGTGATTATTGTTGTACAAGCCGTCTTCCGGAAGAACGAAATTAGCATCAAGAGTCATTCCGAAATGATGATTGTAATACGGATCAGCTACCGGACCGCCCTCACCATTATTTGCTTCTTCGGAATAAAGCTGGGCATTAAAGTTAGGATCCTTATGAGTCTCATCATACTGATTGAACGGGAAGAAACCTATCGCCATGGGATAGCCGTTACCGCCGTCATTATATGCTGCGTTTGTTTCCTGATTTATGTCTGTTGCGAAATGATGATCATTATTTACAAGATAGAAAGTTCCTTCTCTTTCAGCTGTTGAGAGATCATCGCCATAAACCGTAAACTCCTTGTCGGGATTTTCCTCGGTATCAGTATTGTAGTAAGCATAGTTCTCGTTGCTGTTATAATGGTACTTTCCATCTGGATCCTTGGTAAGGAGCTTGTTTACATCCTCATATACCGTTTTGGTAGTACCATCATTAACAGGTTCAAACAGATATTTAAGGCTATTATCTGAGCCCGAAACGGTGGGATAGCCCTCCGTATCCAGATTTCTGTTTACTATGCCCTGTACCGGTCTGTTTCCGGGAAACGCATCATGCGAAGCACCCATATCGTAGTTACCGGCATAATTATTCTTTTCCGGGTTAAGCGCCTCAGAATCTCTCTTCCACTGTCCTGTGGTTTCATCCTGATACCAATCGGAAGTATAATTTGTGTGAGGAGTACCATAAGCGAAGAACAGGATATCATCAGCATTTGTCCTGCCTGCATTTACGCCCTTGGCATAATTGCTCGTCCAATCCTCCTCATCATCAAGCAATCTCTGCAGGTTGTTATTGCCTACATCGATGGAGCTTGGTCCGAAATCGAAAAGATTGATCTTGATACCGTCTGCACGGTTATCAGAGGTTGGCTTGATCGGCGGTGTTTCCGAAGCCATCAGCTGTATCGGATTGTCCAGAGCCAGCATCGGGATATCCGCTGCAAAGAGCTCTTCTTCAGAAGATTCCATATCATCTGCAATATCCTGATCCGGAGAGTTGATCTCCACGATCGGCATACTTTCGTCATCTGCAAATGTATCCTCTTCATCGGAAGCGGTATTGTAGCCGCATACACTGCTGTGTATATGCTCTTCCATGCCACAGACCAGGCGTCTTTCGTAGCATTCCGCTGTGTGGGTATGCTCCTCATTTTCCTCGAGTCCGCATATAAGGACATCTTCATAGCACTCATCGGTATGGGTATGCTCAGCGATGCCGCAGAGCTCTTCATTGACCATTGTAATGCCTGTATCGTGCAACCCCCCAGAGGACTCCTGATGATACAAACATTGAAAGAACAAGCAAAAGCGAGATCATGCGCCGTCGCTTGAGACTGTTTTTATGGATAAGTTCATAAAAACCGTCGATATAGTTTTTCATCTATATCACCGTCCCCCTTTCTAAGTCATTTTATCGGCCAGACCTTGAAAAAGACCTTTCCGATGATCTGATCCTTGCCCACACAGCCGATAGCCGTGCTTCTGCTGTCCACAGAAGACTCACGTCTGTCGCCCAGGAGAAAGATCTTATTGTCAGGGACCAGATAAGGAAATTCGATCTCGCATATGCCGAGACTTTTCTCGGTCACATATGGTTCCTCCAGCGGTACGTTATTAACGCTGACATTACCCTGATCGTCCATATCTATTACGTCCCCGGGTAAGCCGATAACGCGTTTAAGGAGCGTCTTGTTCTGCCATGATACACAGCAGAGCTCCCCCTGTTTAACATTATCGGTCTTGACAAGCACGAGTATGTCTCCGTTTTTCAGTGTGGGCTCCATACTGGTGCCCGACACCTGAACAACGGGGAAGAATAAAGTTGAAGCCAACACTGCCAGCGCCGCCACTACTATTAATATAGAAACGGTGCTCAGCAGAGCGCTCAGAAATTTTCTCTTGTATTTTATCTTGCCGAGTTCGGTCTCGACCTGTTCTCTTGAAGGCATCGTGACCGATTTCTTCTTATCAGCTGCCATTGAACTGCTTCTTTCTTTATATCAGATAGTGAGACGCTGCTCACTTTTTCCTGTTTGATGCTTTGTCCTTTGCCTTTGAAACGATCTCCGCAGCCTCTTCCTCAGCCTGTTTTATGATGTCGGCAGCTTTCTTTTCTGCCTCCTCATTTGCAAGCCTTACCTGCTCGATATAGTCATCGGCAGTCTTCTGCGCCGTCTCAAAAAGAAGATCGAGTCCGACTACAGCCTCTGCGATCGAACCCGCTTTATTGATTTTAAGATTTTTCGACTCGAGCTGTGCCCGAAGCTCACCGACCTCTTTTACGAGTTCTTCCTGTTTCTTCTGATATTCATATATTATCGCAATAAGATCGCCGCGTTTAAGCTTTCTGAATTCCTTATCAGTCATATTGATTGCTCCATATTATTTTTCAAATAGCGTCATATCTTTTTCACAAACTAATTATACCATCTGTTGAGTGTGCTGTCAATTAAATTTGTCGACTTTTAACATTTTATTCAATACTTCGTCGCTTTTAACAAACCTCCTGCCCATTTGCTGTTAATATCAGCTACAGTCAGCAAAAAGTTCCACAAAGTTCCGCCTTGTACAAAATGTTTATTTAAATCTGAATACTACAAAACATAATAAAAATGTCTGTTTTATGCCGCTTTCAACATTCTGCTCATTTTTTGATGTGTACTTTGCACAAATCAGCTAACTATTGCGGTATACATAAAATATATATTTTTTACCAATAAAAAATGACTGATTTTCATTGACTGCGCAGAAAGTATGAAGTATAATATAATAAGGTGATGACATTATCGCCTGTTTTCGACAAAGGCTATTAATTATTTATATATCGTTCAAATAATACTAATTGTATATCGTGGAGGAACACTATGACTGACAAACAAGTGAAAAAACTCAAGCGCTCTGAGCTTATTGAGCTGCTTTATTATGCAAGAAAAGAGATCGACAGGCTCCGGCAGGAAAACGACCAGCTGAAGGACAGACTTGACAGGCTCATGGGCGAGGCACTCCATGAAGCGCCTGCCGACGGCGGAACGGAGTCTTGACATGAAGAAGCAGAAGGAACTTGAGCTTCCCACCGCGGAGCAGCTGAAAAAAGAAATGGACAGGAGCCGTTACAAGCGCAGCTACATAAGAACACTCACGGGGACCTTCGGTGCGCTTCTGGCTGCCGCAGCAGCTGCTGTGATCCTTTCTGTGCTTGTTTTCCCTGTCATGCGTGTCACAGGCACAAGCATGGAGCCTAACCTCAAGGAAGATCAGGTCATACTTTGCAGCCGCCCTGCCCACATACAAAAGGGCGACATCATCGCCTTCTATCATAATAAGAAGATACTGGTCAAGCGTGTCATCGGACTTTCGGGGGGATATTATATCCATTGACGAGAACGGCAATGTCACGGTAAGCGGCTCCCGTCTCGACGAGCCCTATGCCTCTTTGTCCGCCGAGGGAGAATGCGATATCTCTTTCCCGTTTACCGTCCCTTCGGGCAGATACTTCGTCATGGGCGATGACAGAGCAGTCTCAGTGGACAGCAGGTCTACTGCGGCGGGCTGTGTGGCCGAGGAAAACATCATCGGCAAGGTGACATTCAGGCTTCTCCCATTCAGCGACGCAGGCAGACTGAACTGACTTCGGAGGCGATACAATGAAAAAGAAAAGCAGCGTCATCACTACGATGATCTTTGTGATCATGTTTATCACAGGTATCTGTCTGACACTGTACCCCTCATTCAGCAACTGGTGAAACTCCCGTATGCAGTCCCGCGCCATCGCAAGATACGACCGGGCTGTTGCAGACCTCAGCAACAACGAAAAAGAGAGAATTCTCCTGAAAGCAGAGCAGTACAACAAGGAGCTGGACAGCCTCAGCGCCCCCTTTGAGGACTATGAGCAGATAAGCGGCTATGAGGATATTCTGGACATCACGGGTACAGGTATCATGGGATATATCACTATCCCGAAGATAGATGTTTACCTGCCTATCTACCACGGAACAAGTCCCGAGGTGCTCAATGTCGCTGTGGGGCATCTTCAGGGATCATCTCTCCCCGTTGGCGGAACAGGCTGCCATTCGGTAATATCAGCACACAGGGGTCCCCCCTCGGCGCGTCTTTTTACGGATATAGACCAGCTTATCGAGGACGATACCTTCACTATCACCATTCTGGACGAGGTGCTGACCTATGAGGTGGATCAGATCGTGACCGTGCTCCCCTATGAGAGAGATGAGCTCTGTGCAGCCCCCAACGAGGACTATGTCACCCTTATGACCTGTACTCCCTACGGTATTAACACCCACAGGCTGCTGGTCCGCGCACACAGGATAGACACAGTATACCCCCATAATGTAAAGGTGCCCTCTGACGCCGTTATGGCAGACGAGATGACGGTATACGCATTCATTGCTTCGGCGGTGCTGATACTTCTCCTGATATACTGGTTCATTTCGGGAAGGCTGGGAGGACACAGGCACTTCACCGATGAGTCAGTCTACCAGATACCCCTGAAAGACGAAAAAAACAGTAAAAAATAACGCAAAAAGCCCGAAGGCTGCTTGAGCAGTCCTCGGGCTTGATCTTTCTTATTCTGTTCAGGCTCAGCCGATAAGGCTTGAAAGCTCTGTGTAGTCATAGCCGTGTGCAGCGGCAACGTTCTTGTTTGTCAGCTTTCCTGCGTAGGTGTTAACGCCGCTGGCAATGACCTCGCTCTTTTTGCAGGCTTCCTCAAGTCCGTTCTCCGCGATCTGGAGACCGTATCTGAGAGTTGCATTTGTGAGAGCGATAGTGCTGGTACGGGGAACTGCTCCGGGCATATTGCCTACACAGTAATGTACTACGCCCTCCTGGATATATACGGGATCATCATGGGTAGTAACGTGAGAGGTCTCTCCGCAGCCGCCCTGGTCGATAGCAACGTCAACGAATACTGCTCCGTCCTTCATCTCAGGCAGATACTTTGCCTTGAAGAGCTTGGGTGTAGAACCGCCGGGGATAAGAACCGAACCGATGACAAGGTCAGCGTCCTTTACCGCTCTCTCTACATTGCTGTCTGTAGAGTAGAGTGTCTGTACATGAGCGCCGAACATATAGTCAAGCTGCTCAAGTCTCTTGAGGTTCACATCAAGGATAGTTACGTTTGCGCCCATGCCCACTGCTATCTTGCAGGCATTGGTTCCTACTGTACCGCCGCCCAGGATAACTACGTTAGCCTTGGGTGTACCGGGAACACCTGCAAGGAGTATGCCTGCGCCGCCGAACTTCTTCTCCAGATACTTTGCGCCCTCCTGAATGGAAAGACGGCCTGCTATCTGGCTCATGGGAGCAAGGAGAGGAAGTGAACGGTCTGTCTCCTGAAGTGTCTCATAGGCAACTGCCTTTACCTTGCCGTCAAGGAGAGCGTCCATCTGCTCCTTGTCAGCTGCAAGGTGGAGGTATGTATAGAGAATGAGTCCGTCATGGAAAAGAGGATATTCCGACTCCAGAGGCTCCTTTACCTTTACCATCATGTCCACCATGTTCCAGATGTCCGCTGCGTTGTCAAGCACCGAAGCACCTGCCTCAACATACTCGGAATCTGCAAAGCCCGAGCCTGCACCTGCGCTCTTTTCGATGTACACATGGTGTCCTGCGGCTACATAAGCCTTGACATTGTCGGGAGTAAGTCCCGCTCTGAATTCATTGTTCTTGATCTCTTTTACGCATCCGATCTTCATACTATTTCTCCTTTAATTATGATTTTCCGCGCAGTGTCCGTGATATGACTCTGTCAGCAGCGTGAAGACAGTCCGCTTACAGACTGCCCTCTCTGAAAAAATATAGTTTAATTATACTATAATAGCAAAAACTTGTCAAGAGTAAACAGTTATTTGTACCTCAACCAGTTTAATTTATCACTTATGCCTGTGAAATAAAAGTGCCGCACCCACAAAATTTGAGTGCGGCATGATGTTTATCTCAGATGGTCGGGATTTTCTGCGTTGCAGCTTGGGCATCTCCTGTACTTTGCTGCAAATGTGTTTCCGCAGTACTGGCATACGGTGTTTTTTCCGCTTCCTGCTCCACTGTTGCGTGCCCCGTAAAGATCGTCCATATCAGACTGAGGCGTGTAATCGTCGTAGGACTGTGCCGGAGCCTGCTGATTACTTTTATAGGCTGCGCTGCGCTTGTAGTCCTGATAGCTCTGAAACTGCGCTGTGGGATCATAGACGGCTCTGCCTCCTAGATTGGAACCGTCGGCAGGTACTGCGTTTCTGTACTTCAGTTCACTGAAGCCAAGCATGAAGTATGCGTGGAAAGTGACAAAACCAAGTACGAAAAGCCCCGGGAACAAATTTCCGAAATTGAAGGAGCGGGAATAATTATCGGTAAACTCCGCGAAAGATGTCTTCACGGCTGTACCGACATCAGTACCGTGCTCAAGCTCCCTGTGAAGCCTTCCCGTGAACTCGTTCGCCTTGTCAACTGTGATGACAGGATCGGTATCATCGCCCTGCATACCCTCCCAGTACCAGTCATTGAAGCCCGGATCAGGCTCTGTGGGCTCAGAATACACGATGAGCCAGTGCATCTCGTCATCAAACTCCTGAAGATACCTGTTATACGCATACTCCTCAAGGCTGTTGTAGTTTTCCCATGCTTCGTTATGTATCGTGACTACAGACGGAGTAACGCCCGTCTTGTCCATGAAGCGCTCAAGCTCCTTGTAAAGCGCGTCCTCATTGTCGATCACATCTGCTTCGTCCTTCAGAACTATGTTGTGGTTATAATTCTTCGGAACAAAAGGCAGAGCATCCTTCAATGACATGACGCCGAAAAATATGAATGGCAGATAGGCAATACCTATCAGCAGTCTTGCAGGGTGAAATCCCGGCTTGTAGTCTTTGGAAGCGTAGAAATAGCGCTGTTGTCCATGCCTGTAATAGGAATAGCGTCTTGAGCCTGCAAACGGCGATCTGCTTATAGTAGGTCCGCTTCTTCCTCCACCGTGTGAGCCGCCGTGCGAACCTCCGTGTGAGCCTCCTCCGTGAGAGCCTCCTCCTGATGAATGTGGCATATTCATTCCCCCCTGTATCATTTTCGGCGGTGCTGCCGCCGTGCTTTGCAGGTCATAGCTATACCCTGACTTCTCTGCAAAACCGCTTCGGACATCTCCATGTCCGCCCCCTGTGCAGTCCCGAAAGCCTGTCCGCCGCCTGTACCTGCAATATAAACAGATATCATGGCAGCCCCAAATAACTGCCATGATATCTTTGTAACAAATATTATACAACTCTCACTGAAGTTTGTCAATATATCCGCGAACTGACAGATTCACTTCTTTCCGCAGTTCTTGTCAAATGACGGATTGCAGGCATAGAAGTTCTTTGAATCAAGCTTATCCTGTGCTATCCGCAGCGCCTCACCGAAACGCTGGTAGTGTACTATCTCGCGCTCACGCAGGAAGCGAATGGGGTCCCGTACATCGGGATCGTCGGCAAGTCTCAGGATGTTGTCATAGGTCGTTCGCGCCTTCTGTTCCGCAGCAAGGTCTTCCTGAAGGTCCGTGAGTATATCTCCCTTGGACTGGAAATAGGCTGCGGTAAAGGGCGTGCCCGAGGCTGCCACGGGATATATGCCCGTTGTGTGGTCAACGAAATAAGTGTCGAAGCCGCTTGCCTTTATCTCCTCCATTGACAGATCCTTTGTGAGCTGGTAGAGTATTGCCGAGATCATCTCGAAGTGTGCCAGCTCCTCGGTGCCGATGTCCGTAAGGAGTCCCTTTACCTCTCCGTAAGGCATGGCGTAGCGCTGGTTGAGATATCTCAGCGACGCAGCAAGCTCACCGTCAGGGCCGCCAAAAGCCAAAAAGTTATAAAGAAAAGCCCTCCTGAAAGGAAGGGCTTTCTTCATGTATTATATCATGCCGAGTGCAGACTGTCAAGGCTCACAGTTCTTCAAGAAGACCGCTGTATTTGTGTCCCTCTACTTCAAGTATCGCTTCGACGGTTTTGACTGGCTTCTTGGGTTCAGTCGGTTTTGATACCTCGGCAGCATATCCATTCTTCCCTGCGGCCTTGATGGCTGTAGGATAGTCGATGTAACAGTAATCAAGATCACATTCAGCGTTAACTCCTGCGACTTTCTTTTTTCCGACGATATCATTATCCTTATTGCCAGCAACGGAATACTGCCATATTCCGTATGGATCCTTGTAGTTCGTCTCTCTGATGTAGTGGGCAAGCCAGACTGCATACCTTGTCCGCGTTGTCTTGTCGATGTACGTCTCGAGGAAGAACTTAAAGGAGTAAATGCCTACCCAGTAGCCGGCAGCCTCCAGGGCTTCACAGAAGGTTTTAACTATTTCCGTGACTTTTCCCATGCCGAGCTGCTGTCTTTTCTCCTCAATGTCAAAGTATATGGGATACTCGAATTTCTTGCCTTTGATTACTTCAAGGCAGGCAGCGGCTTCCAGTTTTGCCTCCTCTGCTGTCACGGCGTAGCTGTACCAATAGCAGCCACAAGGTATTCCGAGTCTCTTGCACTCAGAATAGTTCCGCTCGAACTGAGGATCCTTCTGTGTGGCAAGCCTTCCATAGCCCGCTTGCATGATAGCAAAGTCTATCTTTTCAACATTCTTGACCGTATTCCAGTCAATGCTGCCCTGATGCAGGGATACGTCAATTCCTTTCAGTGTCATGTTTTCCTTCCTCCTTTTCATATTCTTGAACATTTTTCAGCCGCTTGAGCAGCTTTCTTATCCAACCTGCGGACTGTGGATTGATCTCAGCGTAGTTTTCAAGTATGCTTATGAGCTCCATTATTACTATGTACCCGAACACTACGATAGCCGCAACAGTACCTGTGACTTTGGCGAGCTGATCTGCGGCATAGTACTTACCGAGTGCATTGATACCGATCTCCAAGCCGCAGGCTGTAGCCATGACGATAAGTTCGCCTATCTTATTGAGACCACCTTTACGCATCTTTGAGCTGCTTAAAGTGCCTGTGACATACCCTTTGATGATTCCTGTTATGAAGTCTGAGACCGCCAGTCCCAAGACAATAGTAAGCATAATAATGTACTGCATTATATTCCCCTCCTTAACTATCTGCATTGTTATCACCTGCATTTATACTTGTCAGCTGTGCAGTCGATTGCACAGGGCTGACACCAGTAGCACTCTCCAAAGCAATCACACGCTCATACAACTCCTGATAGCTCGGACGAAAAGGCTGAAAAACTGTAGAAATGGCATATGCTTCAAGGCACTGATGTGCAGACATGAACGACTCAAAGGAACGCCGTCCGATGTTGCGCCGATCCTCTGGCAGAACGGTGCGCTGGCAAGACTGAAGGACGGCGAGGTCATTGACGACCTGCTGTATAACAATTACAGCACCATTTCCCTCGGCTATGCAGGCATCGCAGAGATGACCTACCGCATGACAGGCTGTTCACATACAGAGCCGGACGGTAAGACCTTCGCTCTGGCGGTCATGCGATTCCTCAATGACAAGTGCAGCAAATGGAGAGCCGAGACTAATATCAGCTTCTCGCTGTACGGAACGCCGATGGAGAGCGTCACCTATAAATTCGCTCAGTGCCTGCAAAGGCGGCACGGCATTATTCCTCATGTGACGGATAAAAGCTATATCACAAATTCTTATCATGTCCATGTGACTGAGCCGATTGATGCATTTGCAAAGCTCTCCTTCGAGGCAGAGTTTCAGGCTCTTTCTCCCGGCGGTGCAATCAGCTATGTAGAAGTGCCGAACCTTCAGAACAACATCCCTGCGGTGCTGGCGCTGATGCGGCATATCTACGAAACGATACTATATGCGGAGCTGAACACAAAATCCGATTACTGTCAGGCCTGCGGCTATGACGGCGAAATCGGGATCGTTGAAGAGGACGGCAAGCTGATCTGGGAATGCCCGAACTGCGGCAACCGCGATCAGCGAACACTGAATGTCTGCCGCCGCACCTGCGGTTGCCTCGGAACGCAGTTCTGGAATCAGGGGCGCACTGCTGAGATCAAAGACCGGGTGATGCATCTGTGAATTATGCCAGGATCAACAAGAACGACATCGCCAACGGTGACGGTGTGCGTGTGTCGCTGTTCGTCAGCGGATGCCGGAATCACTGTAAAGGCTGTCACAACCCGGAGGCATGGGATTTCAGTTATGGACAGCCTTTCACCAGAGAAACAGAAGATGAGATAATCGAAGCCCTGCGTCCATCGTGGATACAGGGGCTTTCTGTTCTCGGCGGTGAACCCTGTGAGCCGGAAAATGAAAAGGCGCTCCTTCCACTGCTCAAAAAGATCTGGTGGGAGATGCCAGAAAAAGATATCTGGCTGTACAGCGGATACACTTACGAGCAGTTGCAAGGCAGAGCTATACTTCGGTATGTGGATGTTCTGGTGGACGGTCCGTTTCTGCTGGAGCAGAAGGATATCTCACTTGCGTTCCGGGGCAGTCGGAATCAACGAATCCTCCGATTAAGAAATGGGGTGCGTGTATGAGAGCCAGACTGAAACCGCCGGGAGATGCTGTCCGCTGCGATGCCTGCGGATGTGCCTTTGTGCCGGAGCCGAAAACGCAGCGTGAAGGCGAGATCGAATACAGCTATTTCAACTGCGATTACTGCGGCAAGGCGTATATCGTGTCTGTGACCGATGCGGCACTCCGCCGGAGCATCCGCAAGTACCGGACGCTTGCCGAAAAGCTGAAGGGCAAGCCGTTGAGTGAAGATATGCTCCGTGAGGTCACGGCGCTGAAGGATGCGAACACAAAAAGAGCCGCAGAGCTGCGGCAGATGTATATTCGGGAGGGATGAGATGAAAACAGCAGAACTTCGCATGATCCCTGTCTCGGAGCTGAAGCCTGCGGAATACAACCCGCGTAAAAAGCTGAAGCCCGGCGACAAGGAATACGAGAAGATCAAAAACAGCATCGAGGAATTCGGATTTGCCGATCCTCTTGTGGTCAATGCCGATATGACGATCATCGGAGGACATCAGAGACTGACCGTAGCAACGGCGCTCGGCTACACGGAAGTGCCGTGTGCGGTGGTGGACATCGACAAAGTCCGTGAGAAGGCTCTAAACATTGCGCTGAACAAGATCACAGGTGCGTGGGACGAGAACCTTCTCGCTGAACTTCTGGAGGATATTCAGAACAGCGACTTTGACCTCGGCAAGACTGGCTTTGACCCGCCGGAGATCGAGCAGCTTTTCAATCAGGTACACGATAAGGACATCAAGGAAGATGATTTTGATGTTGAAGAGGAGCTGAAACAGCCCACCTTCTCAAAGTGTGGTGACTTGTGGATTCTCGGCAAGCATCGTATCGTCTGCGGCGACAGCACTAAGCCTGAAACCTATGCTCTGCTTATGGACGGTGAAAAAGCAAACTTACTTCTGACCGATCCGCCATACCTCGTGGCATATAGTAATACTTCCGGCAGCATCAAGAACGATGACCTCTCGGATCAGGAGGGCTACGAATTCCTGAAAAACGCATTTGCCTGTTTCAAGGAGAACCTTGCAGATGACTCAGCGGCATATGTGTTCTATGCGACCTCAAAGTCGAGAGTGTTTTATGATGCCTTTGAGGATGCCGGATTCCGTGTTTCCTGCGGATTGGTCTGGCGAAAGGACAGACTCGTGCTGTCGAGAACGGATTATCAGCAGAATTTTGAGCCAGTGATCTACGGCTGGAAGAAGGACGGCAAACACACATGGTACGGCGACCGCAAGCAGACCACCTGCTTTGACTTTGACCGTCCGAAAAGCTCTAAAGCCGAGGGCGAAGGACATCCGACAGCAAAGCCCGTTCCGCTGATGGCATATCTCATCAAGCAGTCCACCATGACGAACGGCATTGTTCTGGACGGCTTTCACGGCTCTGGCTCAACGATGATCGCCTGTGAACAGCTCGACCGCAAATGCAGAGCCGTTGAACTTGATGAAAAGTTTGTGGACGTTCAGGTAAAACGGTATATCAAATTCCGCGAGGGCAAATGCGATGATGTGTATGTCATCCGTGATGGTCAGAAGCTCACCTATGAAGAGGCTATCGCAGCGATGCCGACAGCAGAGGACGGCGATGCGGATGCCTAATGTCAAATACAGTTTTGAGAACGGGATCGGTATTGGAATCCTGCGTGACGGAACAGCCTTTATCTTTGATGAATGCTTGTTCCCGCGCATAAAGGATACCAACTGGTATCGTAATTACAATTCAGAGGGAAAGCAGTTGTATATTTCTTCTGCCCGTGGAAAGAAGGTACACGACTTGCTGATAGATTGTCCAAAAGGATATGAAGTGGATCACATCAATCTGGATACGCTTGACAACCGCTTGAGCAATCTTCGTATTGTTACGCATCAGCAGAATCAAATCAATCAGCCATTGCAGAAAAATAACACCTCCGGCGTAAGCGGTGTCAGCTTTTATCCTCCCCGAAATAAATACAGGGCGAGAATCAAAATCGGACAGCATGACCTCCATCTCGGATACTACCATACCTTTGAGGAAGCTGTTCAGGCCAGAAATGTCGGCATGGAGTGTATGTTTGGAGAATACGGTCGTTATAACGATGTTCCACCTGCACCAGAATGGATCAGGCAGTATGTCATGGAGAAATGTAAACGCTTTGCAGAATTGTCAGTTTGCAGATCGTTTCTTTTATCCGTAATCGATAAGGACGGTGATGCTGTTGAGTGACGTGAAGTGTGTGCTCATACACGATAATTTCCAGAATTACAAAGGCTACAGCATTCCGAGGGCGCAGCTCGTCATTGCGGATATCCCGTACAACATCGGCGGTGACTTTTATGCAAGCCGTCCCGACTGGTATGTGGACGGTGACAATCAGAACGGCGAAAGCAGCAAAGCACACAAGGCGGCATTCCACACGGATTACAGCTTCAACATCGCTGAATACTTCGCATTCTGTAATCGACTGCTCAAAAAGGAGCCGTCCAAAGGAGAGAAAGATGCTCCCTGCATGATCGTGTTCTGTGCCTTTCAGCAGATCCCGGAGGTCATCCGGCAGGCGGAGAAATACGGCTTCAAGCACTACCAGTTTTTGTGCTTTATGAAGAATTACAGTCCGCAGGTACTGAAGGCAAACATGAGGATCGTGGGTGCTACCGAATATGCACTGGTGCTGTATCGGGGCAAGCTGCCGAAGTTCCGCAATACCGATGCGGACGGCAAGCGGCACATGATCTTCGACCATTTCGACTGGGTGCGGGACGGCAAAGATATCCCGAAGATACATCCAAGCCAGAAGCCGGTGAATCTGCTGAAGCGCCTGATCGGGATATTTACCGATGAGGGCGATGTGGTCATCGACCCTTGCGCAGGTTCCGGC
>Ga0116174_10000143_pt1 | contig 72161 bp, 86 predicted proteins | sample AD_UKC087_MetaG_FD_89801 | JGI IMG/M metagenome (GOLD analysis project Ga0116174, IMG submission 89801) | Active sludge microbial communities of municipal wastewater-treating anaerobic digesters from USA - AD_UKC087_MetaG | ecosystem: Engineered > Bioreactor > Anaerobic > Digestate | place: USA...
ACCACATACGAGATTCCTGGTTTTACCGCGGTTTGGTTATTGTGTATCACCTGAATCTCCGTGGAGAAGGGTGGTTTTTTCACCTGAACGATCGCCATCAGTAGCAGGTTTTTTCGTATTTCTTCCCTCTTCTCGTCGGAAAGCGGAAAGTCCCAAAAAAAGGTATGGGTGATGGCAGTCGTATCTTCCAGTCCGGAGTCCAGAAGAATCGGGAACCAATTGTTCCTGGACAAAAAATCCGACAACAATGCGTCGTTTGAGAGAGTTTGCGATCGACACAGCAAACCAATATAGGTCTCGCGCGAAACCAACGCTTTCAACACATCCAGGTCATAGCCTTGCTCTAAATCGACGATAGGGAAGATGCCCCCGATCAAAAGGCCTTTGGCGATGCATTTCAGCGCCTCGGCGGTTAGGTACGGAGAAGAAGAGAGATAGCGCCCGTCGCCAGCGGTGGCTTTCGTAGCCGGTTTCGTCCGCCCGATGATCGCTCCGCTGACTCCCAGTGCTTTCGCTTTGGCGGCCAAAACGTATCCGTATTCTTCCAACAAAGAAAGATATCCTACGGACCCCAAAGAGAAGAAGGTGACCCCTTCGAAGACTTCCGTGGGCTCTATCGAAAGAATTTTATAAACGGGATCCCCCTGAATCTCGATCGTTTCGTAGGCGCCCGCTTCCATCGGGGAAAAAATCAGGAAAAGCGTGAACCAAAGCCCAAAAAGCCCCCTCCCGGTTATTGTCCGGAGCGATCCAGGCCGCCCGATCCTTGAGAGCACGTTGCGCGTTGCCCATAGCAATCGGATACCCTACCACCTCAAACCCGAAAGAATCGTTTTCGCCATCCCCTAGCATGACTGTCTTTTCGAGCGAAAAGTTCAATTTTAGCGCTATTTCGCGTATCGCGACCCCTTTGTTCGTTCCTGCCGGTACAAAATCCAAATAGGTCTCGAAGGATTTGAAGACGTTCGCACCCGCTATCTTACCTGCGAAAGCGCTTTGCAACCGATCGACGCGGTCTGGCGTATCGATCGCCAGGATCTTCACCGGTTCGACCCTGGTTTCTTCTGCCGTTCGTTCCAAATCCTCTTGAACAGCGACGTCCACACCGGAATGAAGGGCGTAAAGCTCGGCCCACTTAGCGGGCGGAGAGGAGAAGATACGCTCGTTCCAGTAGTATTGCCGATAGCTGCCCGCCTTCTTCAAAGCGTTCAGAATCTCTAAAGAAGTTTCAAAAGAGAACCGCCTAGAGTAAAAGGGATCCTTCTCTCCCGCCAAGTGGATTTGGCCGCCGTTGTAAGAAATCATATGAAAGTGGCGTTCGAAGTGCCGTTCCACCCATCTTTTCATAGACAGGTACATCCTGCCTGAACAGAGAACCAGGGTCACGCCGTTGTCGGCGAGGGTTTGTATCGCCGCTTTGGTCCGGTCGGAAAGGCGCAGCCGGTCGTCTATCAGGGTGCCGTCGATGTCCAATATCGCCGCTTCGTACCTGACACTCAGCGCCGATCCCCCCAAAGGCCCGCCAAAGAACCCGACGGGTCTGTGTCCATTTTCTTCGAAAACACTCGAAATTGTGCGGCCAATCCATCGACGTCTAAGCCATAGCGACGGTATAGATGTTCGTTTTTCCCGTGTTCGATAAAAGCGTCCGGAAGTCCGATGTTGAGGAAGCCTTCGATCCGGTCTCCATAACGGCGCAAGAGCTCCAGGGTCAAATACTGTCCGAACCCCCCCACGGTCGTCCCCTCTTCGATGGTCACCACCCGTTTTGAAGAGGACGAAGAAAAGAAGAGGTCGATGGTCTCCCAATCCAGCGGTTTCGCGCGTATGGCGTCTATCACACGGTAGGAGGTCCCCAGCGCGGGAGCCGCAGCGATGGCCGTTTGCGTGATCGCACCCGTCGAAAAAAGCAAGGTCTCCGGCGTTCTTCCCTCCTGATCTGAGTCGAGCTGTTGCGCAACCGTTCCCCATCGAAGGACATCGTCGGTTTCGAGCTCCTCGATCCAGTCCCGCACGTGTTCTTCGGTTAACTCCTCGGCTTTTTTGGGGTATCGGATGAAGACGGGACCTTCCGAGGGCCACCGGTCAGTCACAATGCATTTCAATACCGAAACGAGTTCACGTATGCTCCTCGGATTGTAGATCGTGGCGCCCGGTAAGGTCAACAGAAAACTCAAATCGAAAACCCCGTGATGGGTCGGGCCATCGTCGCCGACCAACCCTGCGCGATCCACGCAAAAGACGGCCCCTACCCTTTGCAATGCGATATCATGCACCAAAGCGTCATAGGCGCGTTGCAAAAAGGTCGAATAGACGGCGAAGACCGGATGCCAGCCTTTCAGCGCGAAGACACCAGTGAATAAGGTCGAGAAGGATTCGGTGATCCCGAGATCGAAAAAGCGATCCGGATACCGTTCACGAAAGGGAGACAGCCCCGTCCCGTCCGCCATCGCCGAGGTGACCGCGATCACCTTCGGGTCTCGGGCGGCTAACGCAGTGAGCGTCATTCCGAAAGCCTGACTAAAGGAAATCGTCTTCGAAGAGGCCACGAGCGTCCCGTCATCCAGGTGGAAGGGCCCGACCCCGTGGTACCGTGTCGGTTGAGACTCCGACCAGCCCTTTCCCTTTCCCTTTTGCGTGATCACGTGAATGATGGCCGGCTTCTTGAAATCGGTCTTCAAATTGTAGAAGACGCGTGACAACAGGTCGATGTCGTGCCCGTCTACCGGGCCGATATATTTGAACCCCATCGCTTCGAACAGGTTCTGCGGCACGAGGTAAGACTTCATGCTATCGCGTATCCTTTCTAAAATCGTTTCGAAAGGCTCCAGCCCGGTATTGGTCAGAAAACTCTTTATCTTCTGTTTCACCGTCGCGTACTTGGGGTTGGTCCGTAAAAGCGAAAAGCTACGCGCGAAGCTGCCAACGTTTTCGCCGATTGACATCCCGTTGTCGTTGATGACCACCCTCAGATAGGAGTTCAGATTCGACGCTTGGTTGAGCGCCTCTAACGCGCAACCGTTCGTCAAGGCGCCATCCCTTAACACCACGACCACATTGCCTTCTCGTTTTTCTTTCCGTAATACTTGCTCAAATCCCAACCCCGCCCCGACTCCCGTTCCCACGTGACCGGCTCCGTAACTGTCATACGGAGACTCGAAGCGAGAGGTGAACCCGCTGATCCCCCCCATTTGCCGTAAGGTGTCGAACCTTTCGGCGCGCCCGGTGATCAGTTTGTGCGTGTAGGCCTGATGGCCCGTATCCCAAACGAGTATGTCTTCTTCCGGAAAATCGAATTGCCGGTAGAGCGCTAAGGTCAGTTCAACGGTTCCGAGATTTGAGGAGAGATGCCCGCCGTTTTTCGAGACCACTTCGAAAATGCGAGACCGAACCTCTGACGCGAGTTGTTCGAGTTCAGAGGACGAAGCCGTCTTTATCCGTGGTATCAGGTTCGACGAGTTCGTTAGGAAGCTCTCCATCTTTTTCACCCTCCAGCTCTCTCATCATTTCGGTCACTTTGACCTTGGCGTCGCGAAGGAGACCGGAGGCTTTCTGATAGAGTCCCACGGCTTCCTTAAATTTCGCCAAAACCGTATCCAAAGGTTCCTTTCCCGACTCCAACTCGTCGATCAAGGTCTCTATTTTCGTGAATATCTCTTCGATGCTCTGTGTGTCCGTTTCGTTCTCGTTTTTCATCGTTATTCCGCTCCTGATGGGTTCGTTCTTTTCGTAATAGCCTCTAGGGTTCCGTCTTTGAGCCTGACCGTAAACGGGTCGTTTTCACCGAATTTTACCACGGAAGAGACGATTTTTCCATCCACCTCGATCCAGGCGTAGCCTCGATGAAGGACGAGGCTCGGATCGAATCCCTTGACAATGCGGTAGAGCGCGTCCAACCGCGTCCCGATATCCTCGAGCCGCCGTACGGGCGACACGGAAAGGATACGGCGAAAATGGTCCTCCAGAGTGCGATCTATGGCTTGGCCTATGCTCTTCCCTGCAGAGGCCAAGCGGTGTCGTATCCGCCGCGCATTTTGCATTTCACGCAAAAGGGTTTGGTCCGGCCGGTAAAATCGCAGCAAACGGGCGAAACTCCGCGCCTTTTCCTCGATTCGATGGATGTGAAGGAGTAAGGACCGACGCGCATGATCCACCTTCTGCCGGTAATGTTCCATCGACGCGCGCAGGTCCGGGGACGCTTGCATAGCCGCGGCGGTCGGGGTGGAAGCGATGACGTCCGCCGCGTATTCCGAGAGCGTATGGTCGATCTCATGGCCAACGCCCACAATGATCGGTTTGCCGCATCCCCTCACCGCGCGAACGACAACCTCTTCGTTGAAGGCCCATAGGTCCTCGATGGAACCCCCTCCCCTGGCGAGGATCACCACGTCTGCCTCGCTCTGGGACGCCTGGCGCAGGGCTCGCACGATCTCCATTTTTGCGATCTCTCCTTGAACGCCCGTGTGAAACAACAGGATTTCGGCCACTGGGTAGCGCTTTTGCAGCGTTTTCTCGATGTCGGCGAAGGCGGCGGAACTCCGTGAGGCGACGACCCCGATCCTACGCGGAAAACGCGGAAGCTGTCTCTTTTCTTCGGGGGGCTTGGGGATGACTCCCTCCCGGTTAAGTCGCGTTTTCAGTTCTTCAAACCGGAGCTGGAGCAACCCCGCTGCGCTTTGTAACCGTATCGTCCGAACATAGAACTGTAGCTCTCCCCGCTCGGCGTATATCTTGAACTGCCCCGTCGCATCCACCACATTTCCTTCGGCGATCTTGCCCGCCAAAGACGGGGGTACAGAGAAATATACGGATTTGATCAGCCCGCCGGGGTCTTTCAAGGAAAAATAGGCGTGGCCGCGAACGACCTTCCAGCCGGAGACCTCTCCACGTACCGTTAGCGAACCCTGTAACACCTCGTCTCTCGCTAAAGCCAACTGCAAGATCATCAAACACTGGCCGACGCTGTAGACATCCATAGGCTTGACATACCCCCATCCGGTATATTATAATAGGGCGAAAAGACAAAAAAAGGAGTGACACAGATGGATAAATCCATAACCGTTTATTCGACCCCGTTGTGCCCTTATTGTGTAATGGCAAAGAAATTCCTTAAAGAGGCCGGGTACGCGTTCAAAGACATCGACGTTTCCCGTGACGCCAATGCTGCCGAGCGAATGGTTCGAAAGTCCGGCCAGCGCGGAGTCCCAGTTTTAGAAATCGGGTCGGAAGTGATCGTCGGCTTCGACAAGGCCCGCATTAAAAGAGCCTTGGGTATCCTCTGAAGCGTCGTCCCGGCAGATTATTCTCGTTTGGCCGCCATATCGTTATAGGCGGTCGTAACCAGTTCGGTAAAGCTTAAAGAACCTTCCAGGCAATCGGCGATCCCGTACTCGAAATCCCATTGGCCGGGATGGACGTCTTTTGGAAGGGCTTGCATCATCAATTCTTTCAGTTTTTCCATTTTTTTCCTGCTGTCGTTCTTAACGATTTCCTGGAAGAAGATCAAAAATCGATCACCCGAATAGTGCCCGGCCAAATCTCCCGACCGGATATTCTCTCGTATGACTTTGGACACGGTTGCGAGGAAACGATTGGAGGTGTTCAGTCCGTACCGCTCGTTGATGATCCGGAAGTTACGAAGATTCGTCATCGCCAAAGAACAGCATCGTCTGTACCGTTGCGCTTTGTCCAGCTCGACCTGGACGAGCCGAGAGAAGTGCTCGAATCGATACAAGCCGGTAAAGGGGTCCAATTGCGTCTCGCGCTTAAGCTGGAATAATATGGCGGTGGTATACAAGAAGGTGAGCAACACCTCTTGTTTGATCGAAAAATCGCGTTCGGTGCACTCCTTCGAGGGTTCTAACAACACGCGGATACGGTTGTGTCCCTGCTCTATCGAAAACTCCTCAGACCCATTTTCGGGTATCGATATAGTCCCCTTTTGAAAGGCGATCTCATCGTTCAAGTACACAACCGCCTTTTCCACGGCCTGATCTGTCGAGAGGATCACGTTCGTGACCAAATCGATGGCTCGGGGGAAGGTGAAGTCTTCGGAAAAGGCGAACTTCTGCAGTAGCCTATTTACGGAAGAGACGCTTTGATAGCTATCCCGTATGGATTCACTCAGGAGGGCGGATTTCCGAGTCAAACGGTCTATCTCTTTTTCGTATTCCGCGTTTTCGGAAACGATTTCTCGTATTTTCTCTCGAAGCTCCGTAGCGGGATCGTTCGGGCCGTAACGAGCGGCGGCGCCCTGGCCGAAAGCCCGCCGGTCCATTTCTTGAGACAACCTCCGAAAAGCGCTCGCTTGCTCTCTTTGTAGTCGTTTTATATGATGGCTCACGCCCCAGAGCACGATAAGTCCACCCAAAAACGGTATGATCGCCGTGAGGAACAGGAAAGGTATCGTTCGGTAAAAGGGCAACAGACGGGTCAAAGTCAAATTGGAGAAAGACGCGGAGCTGTAGAAGTAGTGTTCTCCTAAATACTTAACCATCACGGACCCCATCGATCGGTAGGTGGCAGGATCCGCAGAGTTTACCTCTTCGATGCCTTTCGCGTCAAAGTAAAAACCGTTCCCGTTCCGATCCGCGACGAACCCGCTCTCTACCGGAGGAAGCAGGGACTTCAAGCGGGTCAGCCATTCTTCGGCGAGGAAGGCGAAAACGGTGAGGGTTTCTCCCTCGGCAAGCGCATAGTAGAAATAGAGAGGTCCTTGGGGGGGTTTGCGCACAAAATCGGAGAGACAAGGATTCGCGTTTTTTGTGAGGAGCTTGATTTTGTCGTAGTTCTCCGGAGGGATGAAGGGCCCGTCCACCGTTTGGTCCACGCTTGATGAAACCAAAGACCCCTTTTCATCCCACTTCCAGTATGCGTACGATCGCGGCGCCCTGTGCGGGTCTTGATCGGTCCTCTCTTTGAGGAGACTGTCGAAGGTAAGAGGAAAGGCGCTCACGATAGACAGCGTCCGGGCTTTCATCAACCCCGAATAATAGGAGCCGAAAAAGAAGCCGAGTATGACCAAAAAGGCGCAGTACAGGATCGTCCACCACAGCACGAAACGCTTCAATGCTACGGTCTTCGTTTTCAAGGGCACCCCTCCCAACCCTGCGTTATCGGGTCGTAACGTTTTTTTAATAGACTCCCACTGGCGGTGTATTCCCACAACGTCCACACCGCCTCCGATTGAGCGTTTCGCTGTTCCTGCGGAAGGAGTGAGATGGCGCGGGCGGATCGGGAGAACCAGTCGGCGGAAGGCTTCACCCCGCTCTGACCCTTATCGGAAAAAACCGCTTTCGAGGCCTCTACCACGTAGGTCACCCAAGGATAAACCGGCTCTGCCCATGAATACGCGGCTTCCGTTCCGAGCGAGGGTTTAAGGAGGAAACGGATACCGGCCAACGTACGCGTATCCGTGTAGAAGGTATCGACCGGAATGCTCCAGGGTCCGAGGATGACGCGATCGAATTGCGAGAACTCCCAAGCTCGCGCGATCTGTGTGACCCACTCCGGCTCACACAGGAATAGAAAGAGTGCGTCGGACGACGAAGGTGGAGTGGGGGCACTCACACCGTCGAGCGACCATTTCACGGCTTCTTCGACCGGAACCCATTGAAAGTCCACACCGACCGACGGCGGGCGACACCGATATGCGTCGGCCCGGCGATGAACCACGACGACTCGGGCGGGCTCGCGGCTTCGAGGTCGGCAAGGAACCGCAACGCTGTGGCGCGCACGGTGCGGCGTTCGGCGAGCACGAGCGACAACGTGAGCCGCACGATGTTGTCGCTCGGCGGTTCGTGCGTGTTGACCCATGCGCAGGGAATGTTCGGTCGTTCGGTGTTCTTCGGTGTCGTCATGTCGGGTTCTCCTTGCAACGGCATCATGCCGCCTTCGCCTCGATGATGCGGGCAGTCTTCGTGCCGACGCACAGCACACCGGGGTACACCCGCACGAGCACGGCCCACAGCTTCCCGCGGTCGGCGACCGGCACCCGGCGCACCTTCGCCTTGCCGTCCCACCGCCACCAGTTCGCGTGGGCCGCCTTGTTCCACTCGTCGTTGAACGGAGCCGCGACGAGCAGCATCCCGTCGGCCTCGGTCACGATGACCGCCCCGAACTGCGCCGCGATCGTCGTTGCGAGCTTCCGGTAGCCGAGCGCGTGGATGCACGCGACGAACCGCGGCACGTCGTCGCTCGACCGGTTGCACGCGATGCGGTGCACGAGCTTGTTCGCCCATGCATGCGGGTCGGTCGGCCACGCGCCTTCGAGTTCAAGCCGCGCAACCGCGGCCCAATCGGGTGCCGCCTGCGCCTCGCCGAACCCGTGCTTCTTGCGGCAGTCGGGGCCGATGCCCGCCTCGACCGACACGGCGTCGAGCAGCGGGCGGCCGCAGCAGCAGCAATGGGTCGCGAGCATCGTCGTCGCGGGTGCGTTCTCGTAGTCGCTCATCGTCGGGGTTCCTTTCGTCGGGGTCGTCGGTGCGTCGGGCAATGCGGCTGCCCGCACTGATCAGAGGCGAAAGTTCTATGCCGACGCGGCACGCCGGGCAAACTTTCGTGTGATAGGGTGCGATACCAAGGAGGCCCCACATGGTCATCAAGCGAAACGTCACGATGAACGGTACAACGAAGGCGGTGCACCTCGGATGGGAACGGCAGATGCCCGACCCGCGCGATGAACACTACCGGTTGAAGCTGCACCGGGCGATGCTCGCCGCGTCGCAACCGCGGTTCGACAACCGCGAGATCTGCTCGCCGGTCGAGGACCAAGCCGACCTCGGGTCGTGCACCGCGAACGCCTTTGCTGCCCTCATCGAAGCGAACGAGCTTCGGGGCGGAACGCCGATGCTCGCCGGGCCGTCGGTGTCGGTCAGCACGCCGACCATGACGACCGACGGTTCGATCGTGTTCACGACAACCGTCAAGCCGTCGGCCGCACCCGCACGAACCCTCGTCGACGTGTCGCGGCTGCTGCACTATTACGCCACCCGCCGGTTGATGGGCACGACCGGGCAGGATTCCGGCGCATCCTTCCGCAACACGATCCGAGCCGGTGTCGTGTACGGGGTCGCCGACGAGAAGCTGTGGCCCTACAACCCGGCGCAGTTCACCGTCAACCCGCCCGATGCGGTGTGGATCGAAGCCGCCCGGCACAAGGTCACGAGCTACCACGCCATCGCGAACGCCGACCTCGAAACGATGAAGGCGACGCTGTGTTCGCGGTTCCTCGTCGGGTTCGGGTTCGCCGTGTACGATGCGATGCTGTCGGCCGATGTCGCGTCGAAAGGCATCCTGTGCCGACCCGCGGCCGGGGAGCAGTTGCAGGGCGGGCACGCCGTCGCCCTCGTCGGGTACGATGACGCAATGCCGATGCCCGACGGGTCACGGGGGGCGTTCCTCGTGCGCAACTCATGGGGGCCGAAGTGGGGCCTCGGCGGGTACTTCTGGATGGCCTACAACTACGTCGCCGACCCGCGGCTCGCCGCTGACTTCTGGGTCGTGCAGTCCTCCCCGCTCTGAACCGACACGACCTCGTTCTTGCCGCCGAGCATGCACGCCCAGCACACGTGCTTCGCATCGCACGCCTCCCGATGCGCGTCGAGCGCGGCACCGACGACACCGGTGCCGGGGCAATGGTTCTCCTCGATGTCGAACTGCACGTCGTAGTCAACGTCGTCGGGCACCTCGACCTCGATCGTGTAGCTGCACCGCACCTTGACCTTCATCGCCGCCCCGGTGGCTTCAACGGCAGGTTGCGCAACACCGCCGGGGTCTCGACCTCGCGACCCCGCGGCACGACACCGCGCGACACGAGGTTCGTCGTGCGCGGGTCGACGATGCCCTCCCGGTCGGCGATCGTTCGCACCCACTCGCGTTGCCGTTCGGTGAGCGGCCGCTTCCGCTGCGTCACCTGTTCGAGCATGTCGTTGAACGCCGCCGACGTGTCATCGTCGATAGCGGGGTCGTCCAACACGGCACGCAACAGGTCGGCATCGGCCGCCGCATCGTCGCCCTGCCGGGAATCGTCAAGCACGTCGCCAATCGCGGATCGCATCGTAACCTCACGAAACGCAAAGGGAATCGGTCAACCGCAGCAGTACCACTCAACCCCGCCCTGCACGATGCCCGTTGACTTGCACCCGAGGCACCCTTGGTTCGGCATCGTGCCGGGCATCTGCCCCCACAACCGACCCGGTGCGTTGCACAGCTCACCCGACGCCGCATCGTCGTCATGCCGCACGCACGAACATGCCTTGCCGTTCGCGTTCACAATCGAACAGGTGCCGCGTTCGCACGGCACGCCGTCGCACGCCGTCGCACCGCACTCGTTCACGACCGACCCCGAGCATTGCCGCACCGGGTCGCCGGTGCACAACGGCATCGCGCACGCCGCGTCGACCGGCGGTGCAACCGGCGCATCGGGGCCGGGCGTCTCATCAGCTACGTCGGGCGTCTCAGCGTCGGGGCCGAACGTCTCGTCGCCGGGTGGGTTCGTCTCATCAACGGCCGCGTCGATGACGATGCCCGACGCACCGAACAATCGCGCCTCATCCGACCCGCCGCATGCGACGAGCACAACCGCGCACAGCATCCACAACCACCGGTTCATCGGTTCGCCCCTTTCGTTGCCATGACCTGCACCCCGTAGCCCGTCTCCGTTTCCTCGACGACGAACCACACCCGCGTGCCGTCGTCGAGCACGAACACCGGTTCGGTCGACGTGCCGCCGCGGCCGTTGTCGAACGGGTTGAGGTGCACCTCGACAATCGTTCGCCCTCGCAGTTGGCACAAGCTCATCGTCGGCATGCCCGCATCATGCCGCGGCCACGTCAACGCGCCATGATGTCGGCGACCGACAACCCGCCCGGCACCGCACCCGCCTCGTCGCCCTCGCCGTCGGCAACGCCGACCCGCGCGACGGAACCGAACCCGCACTCGCGCGCTTCCTCGCGGGCGAACCAGCACGCCATGAGCACGTCCTCCGTGTGCGCGGGGGGCGGCTTGTAGTACAGCATCGCGTCGATCCATTCCTGTACCGGCTCGGGGCAGTTGCCCGACGGATCGTTCGGAATGAGCCACGCCCCGTTCTCGATCTCGACGAACAAGGCCTCGACCCCGTGCTCCGGGTGCACCTTGTTCCGGCCCGTCGTGTGCGCCCGCACAAGCAACGCCGCGTTCTGGTCCAACGCGAACTGGATCAGGAACTCCTGCGCGGCATTGTTCTCGACCCGCGCGATCGAATTGAACCGGCGGGTCTTGTCGGCCAACCGGCGCACAATCTCGGGGCCGGTCCACCGGCCCGACTCGATGTCGAGCGGCACCCGCACCCCGTTCGGCATCACACGGAACGTGAAGAACGACGTTCGCGCGTGCTCGTCGGTCTGACCGACCGCGAGGTCAACCCCGGTGAACGTCGCATCCTCGCCGTCGTACTTCGGCACCAACCCGAACACCCCGGCCTCGCGTGCGCGGGCCTTGCACCGTTCGATCCATTCGCGCTTGCATCGGGCGTCCTCATCCGACCGCGGCCGAATCTTGTATAGCTGCGCGTACTCGAACGCGGGCATCGAGGACTTGATCTCGGCAAGCACGTCGGCCGAGAACCGGGTCGGCCACAACGGCACCGTCTCGTCGGCGTCAAACTCACCAACGTCGTGCGCCGCAAGCCGGTACACCTCGCCCGGCTTGCGCGACGGCCGAATGTCCGGAGTGTCCCATCCGGGATCGGCGTTCGCCACCTCGATGTCACCCTCCGCGGTCATCGTCAACGTCGGCCACCCCGACGCCTCAAGCGCATACGTCAGGTCGTCGGGGTGCCATGCGGTGTTCGTCACGACAATCTTCGACCCGCGCACGTCACGACGCGATAGCACCGTCGTGTCGAACCACCGCTTGACCGCACGGCGGCCGTGCGGCGTTCGCGTGTTCTCCTCATCGAGAATGTCGTCGACGAGAATCCACGACAACCGCGACCCCGGCAACGCTCCACCGTACCCGACGGCGCACAACGACGGGTCGCGGATTCCGGCCGGGCGGGCAACGCACAGCTTCACCTGCGTCCACGGGTCGTGCACGTTGGTCGACGGCCGCAGCTCGGGAAACACTAACCGCAGCTCGGGGAACTGGTCGGGCTTGCCGATGTAGTCGCGCACGATGCCGACGACCTTCGACGCCTGCTCCTGCGTCGCGGAGATGACCGCCCCGCGGGCCGTGTTGTCCTGACCCAACAACTGCATCGACAACGCCGACATGCAGTACGTCTTCGAAAACCCAGGCGGCATCCGCACTACGCACCGATCATGATGCGACACGAACGAAAACAGCACCCGTTGATGCGGAGTCGCTTTGATGCGCCGTCGCTCGCCGTGCTCCTCACGCATCACGAACGAAAAAAACGACGACGGGTCGCGTCGCCCTTCCGCCGCGCGGCGCAACAGGCCCGCCAACAACAACTGGTCCCGCTCCTCAAGCCCGACGTGCACCGACCCCGCATCGGCCGGGGCCGCATCGTCGGCATCGGGCATCGCCGCGTCGGTGTCGTGTTCCGGGTGTCGCAATCGCCGCATGCGTCAACGATACCACACCCGCGTCGGATGATCGATCAGCCGTCGCGCCACAACCGACGCACCCGGCCGAACGCACGACCCGTCAACACCTCGTCATCAACCGTCACCTCGACAAGCGGCGAACTCGCCGGGTCGCCGTCCAGCTCGCCCGACGTGCACCACGCATCCGGCTCGCCGTGCGCGCATTGATTGCACAACGACACGACCCCGCGACACCGCGCCTCCTCAACCGCCGCGTCAATCCCGTCGGCCTCGACCTCCGTGTGCATCGAGATCGTCACGTTCGTCACGAACACGTACTTCGACACCGCCGTCACCTCCGCACCAAGCATCATGCCGCGCGGCATGATGCTCGCACACCGAAAGGAGTCCCAATGTCGCACGGCCCAACCAAACCGAACCTCATCGCCCGCGTCGCCGAACTCGAACAGGACATCGCCGCCGTCACCCGCGCTCACGTCGCCGCCGAAGCGCGCCTCGCTGAGGTCGAAGCGCTGCTCATCCAAGCCAACGACCGCATCAACACCCTGCTCGCCGACCGCGAACACGCCGAACGGCTCGCCTCAGACCTCACACGGCAACGTGACACCGCCACCACAACCGCCGCACAACGCCAACTCACCATCGACGACCTCAACTCGCGCCTGCACCACGCACTGTCCGCGATCCACGACCTCGCCCGAACAGCCGACCCGTACCCGCGCTCACCAACTACCTGACCCCGCATCGCCCCGTAGCCCGCGGCCCCCTCGCCCCGCATCGCACGCACACCGCCCGGCATCGTCGTTGCCCCGTCGCCGCATCGTCGCCGCATCGTTGGAGCCCCGTAACGGTGCGCCTGAAGCACCGTTTCCAGTTGCAGCAGTACTGCACCTGAGAGGCCAGAATCGAGTTGCACAGTGTCGGTGGCCCTGCCTGCCTCTGGCCCCCCCTCCCCCCTTCCCCACCCCCGGCCCCCTCGACTCCCCAGGAACGCCGCCCCCCTCACTCACCGCGAACACCCCCAACGTCGTGCGGGGGGCTCCCCCCATCCGTGACACGGGGGGCGTGCCCTCGTCGACGGGCGGGGTCGAGGGGTCGATGCAGGGGGGCGGGGTGTTCGGGTCGGGGCGACGGATGATCGATCATCCGTGGGGGTGGGTGACGAGGGTCGTCACGATGCGAACGGCGGGGAGGTGACTCTCGCGCGTGCTTGACAGGTGCGTCGGAATGCACCCCGCATCCGGGGCGAGGCAACCATCGGGGCGGTCGGGGTCGTCACGATGGGGTGGGCGCGGTCACGAGGGACGGCGCGATGGGTCGTCGGTCGGTGCGTCGATGACCGTGCGGGTCGGTGCCGGGGCGAGCAGCGCGGCCGCCCGTGCCCGTGCACTCAGTTCGAGCTGTTCGGTCACGATGTCGTCAATGGCGTCGGTGTCGAGGTGTTGCACGACCGCGACGAGCGCCTCGCGCACCGACACCGTGCCCGTGATGTTGATGCCGACCGGCTCGATGGTGCCGACGACCCGCGCGAGGAGCTGTTCGTGCCGGGCGATGGCTCCCCATGGCTTGCGCTCCTGCGCTCGCATCCTCACGAGGTCGGATTGCAACCGCGCTACCTGCTCGGACTTGTACCGCCCGCGGTCGGCCTCGAATTGCTCGGCTCGCTCGGCCTTCACCTTGCGCACGAGTTCGTCAACGAGGTCGGCACGCATGTCGAACCGCTCCGCGCATGCCCGCCGGATGGTCGCCGCGTCGGCTCCGCTGTTGAGCAACTGGTAGACCAGCGCCCGGCGTTGCTCCCGCTCCTCGGGCGTCGGCAATCGTGCACGCACCCCGGCGACCTCGGCTTCGGTGCCTCGCGCCGGGCCGGTTCGTGACCATCGCTCCCGGCCTTCGAGGCCCGGCGTCGACCGGTTCGGGCGGGTCGGGGCGGGTGCGGGGGGGCGGGCGGGCGAGGGCTTGCTGGGCCGATCCATCACCTCAATGTGGCATAGCGACCCCTTCGGCACAACGGCATGTTCGGGTGTCGCCCATTGCAGCGGCGTGTTCGGTGTTGGTTCGCGGCCCTCTCGGTGCGATGTCGTGTTCGGGTGTCGTCGAGACGCGGCCGCATCCGGTGCACACGAACTGCCGCTTGCCCGACGGGGAGGTGGCTCGGATGAGCGCCCACCGCCCGTCGCCGCGGCCGTGCTCGGCCATGATGGCGAGCATATGGTCGGCTTCCGTGTAGTCCGACCGCCGTTCCTCGGGCGGCAGCTTGTTGAACGGCGTCGATGCCTGCCGACGCCACCGGGTCGTGAGATCCGACGGGATGATCGTGCACCCGGCGTCGGGCGTCGACTTGTCGAACAGGTATCGCATCCACCCCGACCACGCCTCGTGGGCGTACTCCGCGAGCTTGTCGCGCACCGCCTGCGGCACCGTCGCCGCCCCGAGAGCTTCGATGCCCCGTTCGAGGTCGGCGAGCGGTGCGGCCGGGCCGTCGGCCCTCACCTCGAACGTGATGCACCGCCGGTCGATCTCGATGCGCTTGATGGGCACCGTGCCGTCGCCGGATGCGAGCACCGCAAGGGCGACCGCCTGCCCGGTGCGCTTCGCCACGTCGGCTCGGGTGCCCGCGTGCCACCACGAGGGCCGGATGCTGTGCTCGGCCCACTTGGTCGGGCGGGTCACGGCCTCGTAGGCTTCGAGGGTCATCGGCGGTTCGCCGATACGCCGCGAGTAGGCAACGTGGTGCTCGTAGGCCCGCACGAGGTCGGGGTCGGGGCTGTCGGCAACCGGCGGGTCGCGCGGGTCGTAGTTGACGGATGATCGATCATCCGTGTGGGGGGCGGTCGGCGGGTTCGGGTCGGCGGGCACGACACCCGCCCCGTGCGGGGTGTGGTCCCGGCAGTCGCCGAGAAGGTTCGTGCGCCCCTTGTCGCACCGGGGCGGGTCGCCGAACTTCGCACCGGCCCGAAGGTGCTGACACAGCGGGCATTGCTGCGGGTGCAACCGGGCGTTCGACAGGGCCGCATCGACGGCCCACCGCGCCCACGATTGCTCGTCGCGGGCCTTCATCCGTGCCTCACGGATGGCGACCGCCTGCTCGAACGTCGCGGCACCGGGCTCTTGCAGCAGCGTCGCCGGGGTCGCTTCCTGTTTCGGCTCCTCGTTTGAGGGCGGTGGCGGCGCATCCGAACCGGGGCCGCACACGTCAACTGGCATCGGTCTGAGTCTCACTTCGGTCCTCCCTTCGCTTTCACGGGCTGCGCGCCTGCACTTTCGCCCATCAGGTCGGTCGTGGTCGCGCATGAAGGCGTTGTAGTCCCGCATCCACGTGCGAACGCCGCAGAACCGGCATTGCAATCGGTCGTCGCCCATCGCTGCCTCCTACACGAACGAGAGCACCCGCACGACACGGGAGCCGGGCTCGACCCCGGCGTGGCTGTCAAACTCGGCGAGGTCGCCGTCGGGGTACTGCTCGGCCTCGACGAGCACCGGTGTCACCCGGCGGTAGGAATGATCGGCCGCGGGCACGACGAGGATTGCGTGACCGGGCGTGTTGGCGAGGAACTTGATGAGCTGTTCGGCGGTCATGGCGGCATCATGCCGCGGGAGGGTCAGCGAACCCGCACGAGGTACGGCAGGCCGCCGAAGTCGGGGCCGTCGACGATCTCCCACCGCTTCCAGCAGGGCATCGCCGCGGCGGGGTTGCGCCGCACGAAGACGGCCGCCTCGTAGGCGTCGACCGCCTCGAACACGGTCCAACCGGTCGTGCCGAACGGTTCGAGGCGGAACGGCACCTTGGTCACAGGGGTGGGGGTCTTCGTCGAGGGGTTCGTCGGGTTGACCGGAAACGGTTGCACGCCGCGTGCCGTCAGCCGTTGGCGGCAACGAACGCATCGCGCACCCGGCGGGCTTCGTCGGCCGTCGCGAACAGGCGGTCGGTCAGGCCCTTCTGCTGCCGGAAGTTGCGCGACACGATGCCGTACTCGGCATCGTCGACCTCGGGGTTGTGGCCGGGAATCGACACGACGACCCACTCGGCCGTCGTGCTCACCCGACGCCGGGTCGTACACGAACCCGGCACCGCACCGTTCGCACCGGCACACCTCGACCCGGTGCATGTCGTGGCCGTGTGCATCGGCCTTCGCCATCAGGAACCCAAGTTCGACTGTCGACCGATTGCTCATGGCGGCATCATGCCGCGGCCGTCACGTTCGGTCGAACAGCTCCCACTTCGCCCGTTCGAGCGCCCCGACCAGTGCATCGGTCGACCGATGCGCGCTCGCCACGATCTCGACCTTGCCGCCGGTGTACCCGAGCACGACAACGGTGGTCCACCCGTTCGCCTCGCACCGCTTCAACGCCTCGCGCAGCATCGCGAGCGCGTCATCGTGTCCGGCCCCGTCAATCGGCACGACGTTCATCTCGCGGCCCACGTCGGCAACCTCCCCTTCCAATCCGCGTGCACCACGTCAACGTCGACCCGGATGCCCGCCACGAGGATGTTCGGCGGGTAGAGCTGCGTCATGCAGAACCCGCAGTTGGCCGGTTCCGGCACCCGCGAACACGATCGCCAGTACCGCACGACCTTGAGCTTCCACAGCGCGTCGGCATCGAGGCCGCCCGGTTGCGCCCCGACATACAGGCCGGGCTGATACCCCGCGGCCGCGACCTTCGCGGCCCACTCGTTCACCCACGCCGCGGTGTCGGCCGCCGGTCCTGCGCACCCTTCGAGGTCGAGCCACACCGTCACGCCCGGCGGCAGCCCGACCCGCGCGAGTTCGAGCACCGTCTTGTCGCCGTCCTGCCGCCCGAGGTCGGCCGACGGCACCCATCCCGGCTTGCGCGAGTACGTGACCGGCATGACCGCGAGCCCGGCCGCGAGCAACACCGCCCGTTCCTCCGAGGTCAACCCGCCCAAGTACCGCACCGCGAACGTGTACCCGAGCGCCGCCAGGGCCTTCGCCTGTTGCGCGTTCAACCGCAACACGGTGTCGATGCCGAACGCCGGGAACGATGCTTGGTTCGCCTTCATGCCGGGCAGTCTACCGCTTCGCCGCGACGAGCGCACACGTCAACGGGTGCACCGGTTGCAGCACCGGCAGGGCCGCATACTTTGCCGCCTTGTCGGCATCGCACGTCTCGTACTCGATGACACGGCCGCCGACCGTTCGCGGTTCGTACCACGCCCCCCTGGTGTACTCAGCGACGATCTCGCCGGTGCGGCGGTACACGGTCGACCCGACCCGCACGAGGTCACTCGGTGTCGGCTTCATACATGAGCCCTTCCCACTTCGCCCGCGTGAGCGTCGGCACTTGCTCCCGCGCGAACGTGAAGATCTGCTCGTAGGTCATGCCGCACCGGTCGCGCAAGATGTCGGCGCAACGCCCCGCCATCGTCGTTGAACTTGCCGGTGGCAACGTCGACCGCGTGCGCGATGCCGCCGCGTGTGAACGTCGTGTTGAACAGCCGGTCGTACTCGGCAAGGAACCCCGGCGTCTCGATCGTCACCTTCACGACCTCGGTGAACGTCACGGCACGAACTCCTTGGGCGGGCGTGCCCGGTCACGGATCGCCTGGAACACGTCGACCCATTCGGCGTCAGTGAGCGTCGCACTGCCCCGTTCGAGCGCCGACAGGTCGACCGCACTGAGGCCGAGCATCGCCGCCGTCTCCCGCAGCCCCAATCCGGCGAGCACCCGCAAGTGCCGCAACGCCTCGCCACACGGGCTCGTCGGGTACACGTCGACCGACACGGGCCGGAAGTCGCCGCGCATCTCGCCCGTCGTCTTGTCGTGCCAGTCGACGAACGCATGCGTCTCGCGCTTGCCGAGCGACGGCACCGGCCGCGGGTTCACCTTCCGTCGTGCCTCCTCGCCGTTGACCGTGAACGTCACAAAGTCCCGTGTTCCCATCGTCATGTCTCCTTTCAATCGGCACCGCCCTCCTCACCATAGGGGGCGGAATGAACCGAGGTCAACGTGTCGAGCGCCCGGCGCAACGTGTCGACCTCCTGCTGCTTCGCCCGCGCGTGAAGCACGAGCGCGAGGATTGCATCGCGTGCGACCGCGTACAACCTCGCCGTCTCGCGCGCCTTCGGCCCGTTGCCGGTGAACGCCGTCACGACCGTCGTGCCCTCGCGCGGCTCGAAGAACACGAACTGGCACGGCTCCGTCGACTGCGCGAGCATGCGCGCGAACAGCCCGACCGCCGCATCACACGAGTCGACACCCGGCGAACCGAACGCCCCGCACTCGTTGCCCGGCGATGCCTCGACCGCGATGCCCGCGAGCATGTCGAGCTGCCCAGTCGTGAGCACGTCCTCCAACTTCGGTGCACCGGCACCGACCGCCCGCGCTTCGCGTTCGTCGGGGTGTTGCCACTTCGGAATCCTGATCTGCCCGCGGTCGGCCATCTGCCCGACCTCCGTCACCATCGGCCCGTCGTCGGCCGACGGCCCGACCCGTACCTCATGCACCTTCATCGTCGTCCTCCTCTCGCGGTTCTTCCCAAGGCCACGCCCACTCACCCGCATCGAACCCGTGCGGCACACCCCGAACGATCCCTACCGTGCCGGGCCGCAGGTCGCCGTTGGCGAGGTCGGCCGCCGAAGTCGGTGGCACGCTCGCCGTCGGCATCGTCGCGATGTCTACGACCATCAAGGGCCGCGTCTGCCCGTCGCCCGTGCCGATGATGACCCCTGCGAGGTTCCCGCGCATCGTGTGCATCACAACGGTGTCGCCGACCGTCGGCACCCGCGGCCGGTTCTCACACGGGAACAGCAGAAGGCACCCGCACCGCGGGCACGTCGGCGCATCGTGTTCGAGGTCGCCGATGATGCCGTCGCCGTCGTCAGGCCCACTTTTCGCCGGTGGAACCGGTATGGTGTTCTCGTCGCTCATGCCTCGTCTCCTTCACGTCGAACCACGTCGCCACGTTGCACGCACGGCACCGGCCGACGTGTTGACCGTGCCGCGGCGGGTAGGCGCTCAACCCGAGGTCGACAAGCGGCCCACCGTACCGGAAGCACCGCGCATCGACCACCCGTTCGTAGGTAGGGAATCCGATCATCACAGCACCCGAAACTCGCGCCGGTGAGGCGCGCCCAAGTCCCACACGAACCACGCGACCGGTCGCTTCCCGCTGCTGCCCTCCTTGCCGAACGCAGGCCGTCGGCGCAACGGGTAGCAACTGCACGGCCATCGGTCGTGCAACCGTGCCGCGCGGTCGACCCCGGCCGCAAAGTCGAGCGGCAGCAACAGCGCGACAACCCCGGCCGGGCTCGCGACACGGATCGCCTGCTCGATGAACTCAAGCCCGGTCGTGCGCCGCGGCTTCGTGTAGGGCGGGTTGCCCATCACGAGCACCGCCCGACGATCGACCGACCCCGCCGCGGCCCATGCCCCGACGAGCTTGCCCACGTCGGGGTCAAGCCAGTCGCCGGTCACGTTCACGTGGGGCACGTCAAGATCGGCGTCGAACCGCCGGGCGCACTCGCGCGACCGGCCGGGATGCAACTCGACCGCGCATGCCATGAACATCGGCAACCGCGCCTTGTGCAACGTCAACGTGACATTGCCGATGCCCGCACCGGGGTCGACGACGCACCACCCGTTCGTCGGCTTCTCGGCGATCGGTGCGACGCACGGCAACACCGCCTCGACGGCCCATGCTGGCGTCACCCAGTTGTCCAGCGGGCCGCCCTGTTCGTTCGTGTCATCGGTCATCATGGTCGGCATCATGCCGCAGTTGCTCCTCGCGGTGCGCTTCCCATGCGCCCCGCAACGTGTCGAACTCCCCCCACTCACCGGTGGTGACTGCCGCAACGAACGCCCGTTCGAGCTTCCGCCTGACCATCAACGCATCGTCACAGCACACCCCGTCGACCCACCGGCAGCCGCACGGCGGGCGGTACACAACCGCCTCATCGCTTTTCGAGCGCCGCCACGACAGGCCGGATGCGCGCTCGCTGGTATTCGGTAAGTCCCGGCGTGGCGAGTGTCATGCGAAGGAACACGACATAGCCGTGCCCCATCGACGAGTATGCCGCCAACGCCGCCCGTGCCTCGTCGATGGCTTGCTGCCGCACCTTGTCGGGCATCGACCCCGGCCATCGTTCCGAATCGGCACACCCCTCCTCCCACGACCAGAACGACTCCTGCCGTGCCCGGCGCATCGCCGCCTCGCCGTCGTGAATCGCCCGCGCGAGCGCCTCAACCTCCTCCGACGTGAACACCGCCGGTGGGCGCACGTCATCCTCGTCCAGTTCGAGCCCCATCGGTGCCTCCCTTCAGTTCGATGCGCGGCATCAAGGCGCGGAACGAACGGGCCGCCGACACCAACTGCTTGACCCCCATGAGCGTCACCCGCAGTTCCGCCCGTCGCGCGTTGTCGATTGGCTTGCCGTCGTCGTCGGCGGTGGTGGCCGCCAACAGCAGTTCGAGCTTGTCGGCCTGCACTGCAATCGCGTCGAGGTCGACGCTGGTGATGAGCCCGGCCGCGGCACCGAGCCGCACGAGTGCTTCGTTGTATTCGGTCGGTGTCATGTCGTCATCCTCGCAGGAACACCCGCACGTCGTCCAGGTTGCGCGTACACCGCACCCCGCCGAGCGACTTGATGAACTGCCGCCCATAGGCCTTTTCGTGCACCCGCCGGTCGAGGCACACGACCACGCCCCGGTCGGTCGTCGACCGAATGAGGCGGCCGAACCCCTGCCGGAACGCGATGAGTGCCCGCGGCAACGACCACTTCTGGAACCACCCCTTCGGGTCGCGTTCGGCGACCGCATCGAGCACCGGGTCTTCCGGGGTGGCGAACGGCAACCGGTCGATGATGAGGCACGACAACGCCTCGCCGGGTACGTCGATGCCCTCCCAGAACGATTCGGTTCCGAGCAGCACCGACGACACGTCGCGGCGGAACTCCTCGACGAGCGCGGTGCGCGACCCCTCCCCCTGCACGAGCACCCGGTACTTCGATGCGATGCCGTTCGACCGCAACCGTTCGGCCGCGAGGTTGAGGTTGCGGTAGGACGTGAACAGCCCGAGCGTGCGGCCTTCCGCCAACTCGACCGTGCGCAACACCGCGTTCGCCATCTCCTCACGGAACGCCGGATCGTTCGGGTCGGGCATCGTCGCCGGTACGATGAACAGGGCTTGCCGGGCCATGTCGAACGGGCTGGGCACGACGACCTCGGCCGATTCGTCAACCCCGAGGTCGATGGCGACGTGCTCGAAGTCACCCGCGACCGTCGTCATCGTCGCCGACATCGCCGTCACGCTCGCGGCCTTGCCGAACAGCCCGGCCCGAAGGTCGTCGGCGACATCGATCGGCTTGATGCACACGGCCGCCCGCGGCCCACCCCGGCCGCCCGGTGACTCCTCGATGAAGTACACCTCGCCGTCGGGGTTCGCCATGTCGGAGGCACGCGATAAGCACGCCGCGTGTTCGTTCGCCCGGCGTGCGATGTTGCGGAACGCCGCCCGGTCGCCGCCGTCGAACGAGGCATCGTCGCCGAGCGCGATGAACTGCTTGCCGAGCCGTTGCAACGACCCGGCCAACGTCGAGGCGTTGATCTCGCCCGGCCGCCGCAGCCGCACCCGGTAGTCCTTCGACCGCTTGTAGGCGAGCATCCGAGCGAAGAAGATGCCCGCCTCATCCTCGACCGCGACGAGCGCCCGTTCGACATCGCCCGGCACGCCGTCGACCTGTGCATCGCGCATCGTTCGCATCGCGTCGTTGACCAGCCGACGGCACGCCGCCTCGCTCGTCTTGAGCCCGAAGAAGTCGCGGGCGATGTCGGCCGCCCGATGCCCCTCGTCGAGTACCGCCGCGTCGTACACCGGCAGCACCCCGACCGAATCGTCTGTCTCGCCGCGCACCGACATGTCGGCGAACAGAAGGTGGTAGTTCGCCACGACGACGTTCGCCAACGCCGCGGCCGCCTTCGCCCGTTGCACGAAGCACTCGTCGCGCCTCGGGCACCGCGACCCCTTGCACTGGTCCGACCCCACCGACAGCTCCCCCCACAACCGATACACCGGCACCTCGGGCAGTTCCGACACGTCACCGGTCGCCGTCGTGCGCGCCCATCCGAGCAGCCGGTCGAACGCCGACGCATCGTCGGGTGCCATCTTGCCCAGCGCCTCGTCGGCGTGGTCGAGCCGGTCGAGGCACACGTAGTTCGACCGCCCCTTGGCGAGCGCAAACTCGAACGGGAACGGCAACACCCGCTTGAGGAACGGGAGGTCTTTGCCCACGAGCTGTTCCTGCAACGCGATGTTCGCCGTCGCGATGACGACCCGCGTTCGCATGCCGCGGGTCGTGTGCCACGCCGCGGGCACCGCGTAGGCCATCGACTTGCCCGTGCCCGTCGGTGCCTCGGCGAGCAGATGCTTGCCGTCGCGCAACGCCGCGTCGACGGCTTCGGACAACTCGATCTGCCCTGCTCGCGGTTCGTACCGGGGCAGGCTGCGCGCGAGCACCCCGCCCGCACCGAACACGTCCTTGATGTAGTCGCTCATAGGGGATTCCTCCGACACCACGACGGATGATCGATCATCCGTGCCGGGTCGCGGTCATCATGCCGCGCGAGCGTCAGTTGAGGATGCGGGTCGAACCCGGAAGGAGATGGCGCAGCAGGTCGAGGTCGCCGTTGTACGTTGTCGCCGCGAACGAACCGACGGTCGGGGTGCCGTCGTGTTCCTCGATGATGGCGACGTAGGTCTCCGGTTGCCGCCCGGCGACCTCCACGATGAACATGACGACCGGCCGCACACCGATCTCGGCGATGTTCGCCTGCCCCGGTAGCATGAGCACCGACCACACCGCTTGCACGCGGTCGGCGAACTCGCGCAACGAATCGGCGAGGCGTTCCCGCGGCGCACCGCGCACCGGTGCCTCGATGTCGACGGCAATCGTGTCGTGCCGCGGGCGTTGCGTCACCGGGTCGCGCCTCACGCCGAAGAACGCGAACGAGGTCGGCATCGACCGCACCCGCAACTGGTCGTCGAGCGCCCGGCGTGCCCGGTGCAATGCCTCGGAGGCCTCGGCCAAGGCGGGTGTTCCGATGAGGCCAAGTGGGTCGCGGTTCATCGGGTCGGCACTCCTCGGCGCAACGACCCCGGCCGCACGATGCGCGGTGCATCAAGCGGGTCGCGATGAGCGTGCGCCTTCGCGAAGTTGTTGATGTGGTTGCGCACGAGCCCCGACGTGCACTGCACTTGCCACGTCGCACCGCACTGCTCGCACTTGATCTCGACCTTCTGAGGTTCGGGTAACCGCGTGTCGGGGTCGAACGTGCGGCGGGTGAACCGGCCGAGCACGTGCTTCGCCCAATCGGGCCGCCACTCCTCCCACACCGGTTCGTCAGCCATCGCTCGTCTCCTTCGCCATCGAATCTACCGCCGAACGAAACGCCGCAACAGCGCGCAGGAACCGGTCGGCCGCGGCCGAATCACGGAACTGCGTGGCGTCATCGCCGAACGCATCGGCGAGCGCGCACGCCGCGGGTATGAGTTCCCGTTCGGCCGCCTTGATGGCGGGATGCGGGTTCATCGACGACCGCATCTGCTCGGTGAGCTGCCGAATCGCCGCATCCTTCATGCTGAGTTGGTTGAGTAGGTCGGCGACCGCACCCGAGTAGAAGTCGACGACCGCCACGACTGCGTTACTTGCCTTGGCTGCGTTCATGCCCGGCATCATGCCGCGGGGGGCGGGTTCGGAAGTGGCGCGGCCCCACCGTCGGCACCGCATCAATGCCCACCTTGCGGGCCAACGTCTCGAACCCCGCGTTGATGCGGTCGGCCGCCGGGCACGACCGCGCCTTGCACCCGGCATAGGTGCGGAACATCGTGGCCGGGGTCGCGTTGCGCGAGAAGTGCGTCAGCCACCGCAACGCGAGCTTCGTTGCGAGCCGGTTGTCGGTGCAGATCTCCTCGCGGGTGTGCCCGGCCCATGCCCGGCCGACCATGAGCTGGTACATCGAGATCGACCGGCCGCCGTCACACCACCCCGACCCATCCGTCAACGCCGCATCGCACAGCGAGCAGTCTTGAATGTTGGCGCGCAACCCGCTCTCGTGATGCGCGACCGCGAGAAGCGCGATGGCCGACGCCTCCTTCGCCGCCGGGCCGTCGAACGGCAATCGGGTCGCGTGGTCGACGGCATCAACGATGTCGTGGGCGATGCCGCACAACCGGGCCGTCGGTTCCGTCGCGCACACGGCGTCGATGTCGACACCGGCCTGCTGGACGACCGTCGCCGGTTGCTTCGTCAGTTGCAGCATGAGCACAAGTAGTGTGGTGAACGTGTCCATGCCCGCGTTGTAGCACAGGCCTCAGCGTTCCCGTGCATCGGGGGGCGTGTCGTCCGTCACGATGACGACCCGATGGGTGCCCATGATCTCGCCGAGCCGGTCGACGAACTCGGCCCTGTCCTCGGGCGGAACACCGGCGAGTGGGTCGGTCGGGTCGACGCCCCGTTCGAGCATGGCGCGCAGCACCGGGTCGTCGTCGGCGACCGTCCACCCGTTCGCCTCATCATCGGCGATGCGGTCGGGGTCGTGCGGGTCCTTGTTCGCGAGGTCGCGCTCCCGCCACTCGATGCCGCGGTCGAACCCCGCACGGTAGGACGCCTCGCCGTGTTGCATCGCGAACTCGACCCAATCGGCGACCGATGCCGACGGGTGCATCGCGCGGAACACCAACACCTCGTCGCGCAACCGTGGCGGCGGTTGCGGCCCCTCATAGAACACCCCGGCGAGCCGTTCGAGCGTGTCGCGCACGAACCGGGCGACCGCGTTCACTGCCCGACCTCCAACCGAATCGTCGACTCCACTTCGTTCCCCCATCGGTCCCATCCGGGGCGCACCCGCCGGGCGAACAACTCGATGCGCGGTGGCGGCCCGACCTGTTCGGCGAGCACGACGAACAGCGACGGCTTGGTGCTGTGGTTCGACCGCGGGTACAGGTGCAACGTCGGCAACGCAACCGACGGCCGCGGGGGGCGTCCTCGCACCGCGAACACGATGTGCTCAGTCGCACCCCGGAACCAGTGGCCGGTCTTCATCGACGGCTCGTCGCGGTCGGCCTTCACCTTCCCCCACGTCAAGATGGTATTCGGCCGGAACCCCCACCCGACCGCCAGTTCGTGCGCCTCGACCATGAAGGCGTTGGTGGTCCACAGGAACAGCACGGCATCGGGTGCGGCAATCTGCCCGACCGGCAACCGCCGAAGCTCGTCGACCGACATCGGCGGGTAGTGGTTGGCGATCCCTACCTGCACGATCTTCTTGCCCGGCCGACCCCGACCCGCATTGCCGGTCGGGCCGCCCTCGTCGTTGTACGGCCATGGCGGGTCGACGATGATCGTGCCGTAGTTCAATGCTCGACCTCGACCGCCTTGCTGCGCGCCTTCTTGCGCTGTGTTGGGGTCGCCGTGCGTTCGAGTAGCTCGCGCACGATCGTGCCCGACTTCTTGTTGAGCCGTTGCGAGGCCTCGGCGAGCAACCCCTTGACCGCATCGCGTTCGGTCACGGAATCGAACGCAAGCGACAACGTGACCGACTTGGCGAACGCCGACCCGCCGTCGTCGCCGTCGATGTTCGTCGGCACCGTGAGCAGGCGCGTCAACTCCACGTCGCTGAAGCCGGTCGCGAGCCGTTCACCGTCGGTGAGCGCCGCGTCGGTGTTCACGCCCACGAGCAGCTTGCGCAGCATGTCATCGTCGAACGTGCCCTCGGTGTTGTTGAGCGCGACGTTGAGGATGCGGGCACGCCGTTCGTCAATGTCGAGCACGACCGCCGGGATTGCCATCTCGCGTGCCGCATCGCCCGCGATGACCGCGAGCGCCCGATGCCGTTGATGCCCGCCGATGATGTTCATGCCGCGCTTCTGCACGACGATGGGTTCGACGAACCCGTTGACCCGGATCGACTGCACGAGTGCCGCGAACTTCGCCGCCGTGATGCGCCGCGGGTTGTACGCCGACGGGTTCACGTCACCGTGCTTGACCATCGTGACCGGATGCACCCGCACCACGCCGCCATTGCCCTTCGCTCCTGCCATGCGAACCTACCCTGCGGCCTTGCGCAGCCGCTCGCGTTCCATCCACCGTCGCCGGAACGTCTCCGACGACTGCCACAACCGCCCCTCGACACCGAGGAACGTCACCGGGTCGACAGCGAGCAGCCGATCGTGCGTGTACCCCGATGGCACCACCTCGGCAACGTCGACCCCGGCAAGGTCATCGGTGCCCCACACGAAGTCGGGGAACGGCAGCCCGAGCTGTTCAACGAGCCCGGCACGCACGAGCACGATCCATGGGGGAATCTTGCGCGGCTCGCCGAACCGTTCGGGCGGGTCGGCGTTGCGCCGCATCCACAGCATCGGCTCGGCCCCGAGTTCGACGGCCTGCCCGACGGCCTGCCGCCACCATCCCCACACCGGGCACGGTCGGCCGAGCACGAAGTTGCGCGGCGACCACGCCTCGCGCCGCTTGCTCTCGACCGTGAACGGGAACGTCTCGGAGGTCGTCATCACGTCGCCCGACATGCGGAACCCACGCCGCACGTCGGGCGTCGACCACCCGCCCGACTGCGGGGTGCGAACGAACTGCGCCGCGGGGTCGCACCGCTGCCACCATGCTTGCAGCATGCGGGCGACTTCTCGTTCGGCGACCTTTCCCTTGCTCACAGCCCAATCCTACGTCACGAGACGACCGGGTGCGAGCCCGCGGCGTCGGCAACGACAACGACCCGGCCCGGCATCGCGTCCATGATGCCCCGGTCGTGCGCCACGACCATTGCCTGCGCGAACCCGTACCGGCCGCGCAACAACGTGGCAAGGTGCGTCGCGAGCGCCCGCTTGTTCGTCGGGTCGAGCGCCCCGAACGGTTCGTCGATGAACGCCGCCGACCACGCCGCACCCCGCCGGGCACGCAGCCACGCACCGGCCGCGAGCTGGATGACGACCCCGGCCAAGTCCTCGGCCGCACCCGACACGTCGCTGAGGTTCACCTCGATGCGTTCGATCGACTTCGGGCCTCGGGTCGTTCCGCACCGACCGCACGTCTTCGCTGCCTTGCCGCGCGGGAACGGCGTGCCGCACACCGAACAGTCGTCGGCGAGGTCGCGGCCCTCGTGCGACCACGTGATGTCGACCCGCAGATCGATGCCCGCCTCGGCCAGCGAGTCGTTCGCCATGTCGGCAATGCTCGCGAGCGCACCCTCGGCGATGCGTCGTTGCGCCCCGTTCTTGCCGAGGATGACGACCGCCCGTTGCAACGATGCGATCCGTCGCCGCACGTCGGCGAGCCGTTCGGCGCACTTGTCGACGCCCGCGAACTCCCGGTCGACCATGCCCGACACCCGGTCAATCTCGCGGGCATCGGCCTCGGCCTTCTGATACGCCTCCCACGCCTCGGCCGCCTCGCGTTCGAGGTCGGTCGGGTCGGGCGGTGCACCGTCGCGGGCGATGCGATCCTTCGCCGCCCGGTAGGATTCGGCCTGCTTGAGCAGCGCGGCCTGTTGCGCGATGCGCCCCTGCGCCTCACGCTGCTCGTCGGTCGCGATGCGCAACCGGTCGAGCGCCGCGGTGTGGGTCGCCCGTGCCGCGTTCAACGCCGCCCGCGCTTCAGCGAGCAACTTCGCGTTCCGACCCGATGCAAGGTTCATCGCGTCCTTGTCGGGGCAGACGTGCCCGTCAACCGGGCATCGGCCGTCGAACGCCCCGCACGCCAGCCGTTCGGTGTCGCGCACCCGCGTCGTTGCGGCTTGCACCGCCGCGTTCGCGTTGGATGCCGTCGCACGTTCCTGCTCAACCGTCGCGGTTGCTGCCGTCAGGGCGGCCGCCAGTGCGGTCGGGTCGCCGACCATGTTCGCTTGCTTGGTGAGGCGGTCGAACATCGCCGCATCGGCCGCCGCGTGCCGCCACTCGGCGATGCGGTCGACTTCCCCCTTGTGCGCCTCGGCCCGCTTCCGTGCCGCATCGGCCTGCCGCCGGGCCTCGGCGTTCAACATGCCCATCTCGACGTTCGCTTCGTCGCGCGTCGGGTCGCCGACCTCATCGAAGTACCGCCCGAGCAGCTCGCGCACCATGTCGGCGTGCGCCTTGCCCTCGGCCGCGATACCGCCCTCCGATTCAAGGCACCGGTTGAGCATCGCCCGCACAGACCGTTCGGCCCGCTGCAACGGTTCGAGCTGCAACCACCCGGCGATGACCTTCATGCGGTCGGCCGGTTGTGTCGTCACGAACCGGGCGATCTGCTTCTGCGGAAAGAAGCACGTCGCCGTGAAGTCGGTGTCGGTGAGCCCGACCCGTTCCTCGATGATGCGTTGCGCATCGTCACCGAACGCCTTGGTGCCGTCGGGTAGCACAACGCCAAGCCGCGTTGCCTTCCCGCGCTCGCGTCGGCGTTCGATCGTCGTGCCGTCGCTGAGACGCAGCCCAACACCGCCCTCGGGCTCGTCGCGAGTGATCCACCCGTCCTCGACCGGGGCCGGATGCCTGCCGAACAAAGCAAACCGCACCGCGTTCAACAGCGTGGTCTTGCCGAGCCAGTTCGATCGGTCCTCGTCGGCGTGATGCCGCGCCACGATCCCGTACACCGTCGGGGCCAACGTCAACCGATGTTCGCCGCGGTATCGCAACCAGTTGAACAGCCGAATCTCCTCGACGTGCATGGTCACAAGCCCTCCGCTGTCAATGCCTCGTCGACGACGGCACGCAACTGCTCGCGCTCCGCATCGTCGACCCGCGCCTCGTTCACCATCTGCATGACGACCTCGCGCACCGGTGCCGCCGACGCCGCCGGGGTCATCGCCGCCCGCGGCACGACCGCACCGCCCGCGACCCGCGGCACGACCCGCACCGCCGCGGCACCCGCCGTCTCGAACGCACCCCGCACCGTCGCGATGAGCACGTCGGTCGCGTCGGCAGGCGGGATGAGCCGCACGATCGCGCCGCGCGCCACTTGCGCGTCGATTCCACCGCCGACCCACACCTCGGCCGACGGTTCGACCGTCACGACCAGTCGGGAGTCGACCGTCACCCCGACAACCCCGCCGACGGATGATCGATCATCCGTCACGGCCGCCGTCGATGCCGCCGCGGTCTGCGCCGCAGCTTCGCTTCGGAGCTTGCGCGTCATCGTCACACCTCCACCACCAAGTAGCCGGGCGAGTTGTGCTCCTCGCCGAACGTGAGCCGCGCGAGCGACCCCGGAACGTGCACACCGTCGAACACCTGTCGCCGGTGGTAGTGCCCGTTGCACACGACCGCATCGGGCCACCGCTCGCGGATTGCCGCGACCGGGAGGAACACGTCACGGCCCCGTGGCATGTCGGTCGTCTCGCTGCCCGGCCCGATGCCCTCGATGTTCAAGTGGCCCACCACGAGGTCGATCGGGCGGATCACACCGCCGGGGTTCGGGTCGAGCGACCGCACGAACGTGAGCGGGTCGTAGGGGTGTGACCGGGGCGTGAACGGTAGCGCGAGGATCGCCTTGTTGCCGAACACCTCGACCTCCGGTTCGGTGTAGACCTTCACGCCCTGCTTCGCCCCGCGCGGCAATGCGACCCCGAACGCATGCACGGCCGACAACGACGACGACCCCGAGCCGTCCTCCACTACGTCGTGGTTGCCGACCAGCCATCGGGTCGCGATACCGGCGCAGAACCACAGGTGCGTCGCGACCCACATGGCGACCGATACCGCCTGATGGGCGCGCACCGCGTCGGGGTCGGTGAGGTCGCCGAGGAACATGACCATCTCGGCCCCCTCGCGCTTCGCCGCGTCGACGATGACCTGCACTGCCGCGAACACGTCGGCGAACCGCGGCAACCCGCCGGTCGCCCAATCAAGATGCCAGTCCGATGTCACGATGATCTTCACGTTGCACCTCCTGATAGGCCGAAGCGGGCACCGGCCTCCTGCTCCGGTGCCCGCCCCGGTTGGGCCGTTGCCCGTATCATTCCGCGGTCGGCTTGATGGGCGAGGAAAGGTCGACCTCATACTTCGCCCGCACGGCCGATTCGAGTTCGGCGCACAACGCCGGTTCGTCGTGCAGCTTGCGCACGGCCGCGTTGAGGCCGTTTCCGAGCCGCCGCTTGCCCCAACTGATCCACGACCCGGTGAGCGTCACAACCTCGTAGTCGAGCGCCGATTCGATGATGTCGCGCGGCCGGTCGAACCCCTCGGGTACGAGCACACCGTTGCTGGTGTGAAACGCCGCGCGGGGTCGCCGCTGGTCCTTGCCGCCGACCTTCGTCTTGCGCACCTCGACCAAGTGTCGTTCGCCCGTGATGCGCGAGTCCTTGTCGCCCTCGCGCACCCATCCGGCCCGAACGATGCGAACCACAAGCGACGAGTCGTAGTACACCGCCCGACCACCGCCGACCTTGATGCCCTCGTCGAACATGCCCGCATCGGGGTCGTCAGTCTCGCGGGCGACCGCGACCATCGCCGTGCCCGTCTGCGCGAGCATCGGCACGAGTTCGTCGAGCCACGCCGCGTTCAATGCCGCCTTGTGCTGCGCGGCACGACCGCCGAGCCCGTCGACGCCGCGTTGCCCCTTGCGCTTGCGCTTGTCGCCGCCGTCGGATTCTTCGGCCGCCGCTTCGGCGATGAGCCGCGCGAGCAACTTCTTCGGCACGAGCTTGCGCAGGCTGTCGACGACGATGAGGCCCGACGTGTCGGCGGGTAGGTGCCCCTTCGCCTTCGCGTCGCCGAGCACGTCGCAGAACTCGCGCACGGCGTCGACCGTTTCCTCGTAGGTCCGCGGCCGCAACGCACGGAACCCCGGATGCGTCGCGAACTCGGCCATGAGCTTCTGAACCCACGTCTCCGGGGTCGTGTACTCGGCGTCGACGTAGTTGTAGAAGTGCCCGCGTTGCAGGAAGGACAACCCGAGCCCGTGAAGGAACACGGTCTTGCCCTCGCTCGACGGGCCGTGCACGAGCGCGAACCGTTCGATCGGCCACCCGCCCACGCGGGTCACGGCGTCGACCTGTGGAAAGATGGTCGGCACCGCCCGCACCCGCGTGAGGACTTCGGCCGCTGGTCGCCACGAGCTGAACCGTTCGGCGACCGCGGCCATCGCGTCGAGTTGTTCCCGGTTCGCCGCGAACGAATCGGCCGCGGTCGATGCCGGTTGCTTCACCCGTCGGGTCATCGGCTCCCCCACGGCAGCTTGTCATCGCTCGCCGCCTTCATTCCGATCGCCTTGCGCTGCGTCGGGGCAGCCGCGGGTGCGGGTGCGGGTGCGGCCGCGCCACCGGCGGAACGCGAACGCCTCGCCGGGGCGGGTGCCGCCGCGGGCGTCGGATTCACGGGCTGCCACGTCTCGGTGTCGTGAATCGTCGCGCACTTCGGGCAGATCGTGCGGTTCCCCTCACCGTTTGCCGGGGTCTGCACCCCGCAAGCCGCACACGGCCGCGTTTCGAGCCGCCCGTCTTCGCTGTAGGTGGACTTGCACTTCGGGCACTCCGCATCGGTCGCCCGAAGCTGGTCGAACCCGCAATGGTCACACGCGAACAGCTCCTCGTTCGCCGCGGGCGGTGCAGGGGGCGGTGCCTTCGGGGCGATCTTCGGCTTCGATGACACCTCGGGCGTGCGACCGGGCTTCGTCGCCGCCGGGGTCGTCGGTTCGTTCCATGATGGTGGGAAGTCATCCTCCTTCTTGTCGACCGCGGCACCCGGTTCGGCATTGCCGAAGCCGTCGGCGTCGTCGATGCCCGCACGCCGTTCGGCCTCGCCGAAGATGTCGTCCCACGGCAGGTCGACGAGCGCGGCCTTTTCCATGTCGGCACGCAACGCCTTGATGTTGCCGGGCCGTGCGTGCGCGGCGAGATCGGGCGGTTCCTCGTCGACAATGAGCGCCCGAATCTCATCGGTCAGCGGCACCGACGACATCGGCACGACCCGATACCGCTTCTCGAACATCTCCTGCTCCCGGTACTCCCACAGGAACGGGTACGGGTTGCGCAGCGGGTTGCCCTTGAGCCGCCCGTCCTCGCCGCCGCCAAGCTCGTCGATCTTGTCGCGGATCGCCCGTTTCATCGCGTTGCCAAGGGCCTCGGCTTCGTCGGTCAACTGCACGCCGTTCTCGGGGTGGGCGTTGTCGACGACGACGAACGTGTACTGGCACCGGGCAATCGCGTTCTCGCGCCACGCCTCCGACGCCTTGATGCCCGCCCGGCGCATCTCGCCCTTCTGCGCCGGGGTCAAGTCCTTCGCCGCGAAGGCGTTGTAGAGGCCACCGGCCGTGATGATGTACTCGTGCTCGTCGTTGTCGCCCGTGAACTTGAACACCGGCTCGACCCACGACAGCTCGCCGGTCGCGACCGCCGACCGGATGATCTCGATCGTCTTGCACAGCGGGCACACCTCGGGCGGGTACTCGCGCACGTCGTTCTCGTCACGGAACCGCTGCTTGCGCAGGATGAGTTCGCGCTCGTGGCACACCCACTGCCCGCCCCACACCTCCCGGCGGGTGTCGCCGGTGTCCTTGTCCTGCCGCACGACGATGCGCGGCCAGTTGTGCACCCACCGGGCAACGAACCCCGCCTGGGTGTGCAGCCAGACCGTTATCTTCGGCGGGTCCTTCTTGCGCCAGTTGCCGAGGAAGTTCGAGCGCCCGCCACCGCCCGTGCTGTGGTCGAGGAACTCGTCGATGCTCATGCCTACCTTCGATGCTGCCATGTTCGTTCGTCCTTTCGTCGTGTCATGTCGTCGGTGAATCCCGGCCCGACCGCGGGCCGGGTCGTCAACGCCTCATCGTTTCGAGCATCGCCCGCACGTCGCGGGCACGCTCCTTCCACAGGTCAGCGAGCCGTTCGAGGTGCGACACCATGCGGCGGGCCTTCGCCCGGCGTTCTTCGAGGGTGCGCCACTCGTCGGGGAACAGGGCCGCGATGCGCGATTCGACATCGGCGTCAGTGATCTGCTTCTTGCGTTCGCCGCGTTCCTTCTCGGCTTCGAGCGCCTGGGTCGCCTGCGTCCGCATGTCGACCGCGAGCACGATCGCGTCGGCCTCGAACCGGTCGGCCGCGACCTTCGCCGCGATGAACACCCGATGCGCTTCGCGGGCGTTGTCCTCGCACTTGTCGAGCGCATCGACGATCGTTGCGTAGTCGGCACGATGCGCCGGGCCGGGCAGCTTGATGTCGCGTTCGAGCTGTTCGTAGGACGCCCACGGGTCGACCGCGAACACCCGTTCGACGATCCGATCGTACCCCGGCCCGAGCACGAGTTCGTCGATGCTCGCCGCCACCTTCTCGCGCCGCTGCTGGTGCGGCGTCGGCGGTTCGGAATCGGCCTCGGGGAACCGGTCAACGACCACCGGGGTCGACACGGGAGGCGGTTCCGGGGCCGGGGCGGGTGCCGCGGTCATCGGTTCCGGGGCCGGTGCCGCGGTGGCAGGGGCGGGTGCCAAGGGCAACTCGGTTGTGTCGCTCCGTCGTGCCGCCGACCGCGACCGCTTCGGTGCCGGTGCCGGGGTCGCCACGGGTTCCGGGGCCGGTGTCGCGGCCGGAGTCGCAGGGGGCGGTTCCGGGGCCGCCACGCTCGCGACGATGCCCGCCGTCGGCAACGTCGGCGTCCACGACGGGTTCGCTGCAAGTGCGTTCTCCGTGCACGTCGCACACCGGGCCGCGTCGCGCGTTCCGAGGTGCTTGTAGCACTCGTTGCAGACCGACATAGCCTTCGGCTTCCACGGATGAACGGGCGGGGTCGGTGCCGCAGCCGCGGGGGGCGGTGCGACTGGTGCCGGGGCCGCGGGCTTCGCAAGGTCGGCAAGCGTCATGTGAGGCTTACCCGCCTTCGCGTCTTCGACCGACCTGAAGCAATGCCCGTTCGGGCACGTCACACCGCCGGGCACGTACCACTGAGCGAGGCGGCACACCGGGCAAGTCGTGCCCGTGTAGCCCTTCATCGGAAGCGGGGCCGCTGCCGCGGGGGGCGGTGTTGCCGCCGGTGCAACCGGTGCCGCCGGGGTCGGGGCCGCCGGTGGCGGCAAGAGGTCATCGCCCATCGGAACCGCCGACTGCTTGATGGTACCATCGCCCTGAAACTCAGCCTTGCGTCGCATCGTTTACCTCGTCGTCTGCCGGGATGTCATCGGCAGGCGCATCATGCCGCGAAACGTCGAACAGCAACTCGACTTGCGCCGTCACTTGGGCAACGACAACTAAGCCTTCGGTGCCCGCACCTTCGGGGGGCGTGCGCGCTCCCATTGCCGCCAGTCCGTCGTCGGATATGCCGCCGCGAGCAACCGTTCGGTCGGCGGATAGACCATCGTTTCCCACACGTAGAACCGGTCGACGTTGCCGGTCCAATCGGAGGCCGGGGCGACGGTCATCTCCTCGCCGTCGACGACGTAGTACTCGATCTTGACGCCCTCGCCGACATCTTGCCCGCGGGCCTTGAGCAGCCGTGCCACCCGAACGTGCGGCGGTTCGGCCGCGAAGCTGCCGTCCTTCTTGACCCGCCGCGCGTACTCCGTCAGCGGCTTCGCGAGCCGTTTCGAGATAAGCACGTCGGGCAGTTCGAGCGACCCGTCGAGCACCCGCGACCGCCATGCTTCGATGACCGGCACGAACGTCGCCGGGTCGGGCGGGTCGGTGCCCGCCATGAGCCGAGCGATGACCTCCCCCTGTAGCTCGCGCGTGAGCCGCGACACGTCGCCGCGCTTCCACTCCAACCCCTTGACCTCGGGCTTGCTGTCGGCCGATGCCGCCGTGCCCTTGAAGTGGCTATAGCGCCCGACGTATCGCTTCGCGGTCACCATGACGATGCGGTCGAACCCCTTTTCGTAGGCAAGCTCGACCTCGTTGCGCGCACACCCGCGTTCCTTGAGCAGCCGCGGGTACAATTCCGCGTTGCACCACCGCACGAACTCGACGAACTGCTCGCGGGTGCACCCCGTCGCGAACAGCGAGTCGGTGTCACCGTAGAACACGTTGATGCCGCGGCCCTTCGCCGCCTCGATCGTCTCCTTGATGAGCCACACCCCGCACTGGGCCACGGATTCGGCGACCTCGCGCACGTAGAACCGGCTGAAAGGCGACCCGACAACCCCGTAGAACGAGTTGGCGGCAATCTTGTAGGCCGACGACCGCCGGTCGGCGTCCTTCCACTCGGCCGTGCCGGGCGGGAGCGAGGCCTTCAGCTTGTTCCAGTGCGACCGCAGCCGCAACATCTCATCGAGGGCTTCGCTGAGGATGCCGCGCGGTTCGTTCACGAACACGCAGTCGGTCAACGCCGCCCCGCAATGCCCGTCGGGTATCGGAAACGTCTTGAGCGGTAGGTGCGACAGGTACGCCGGGCGGATGTCCGATTCCTTCAACCGCACGTCGGGCCGGTACGTCTCGGGGCTCATGTTCCACGACAGGATGATCGAAGGGTACAGCCGCGCGAAGTCGGCAACGTGAGCGTCGCGCACGAAGCCGCGCGAGGTCGGCTCCATGACGAACGCCCCCTCGAACCCGTGCACGCCGGTGAACCCGAACCGGGTCGCGAAGTGCATGCCCCGTTGATGCCCGAGCCGCATGAGGAACGTCTCGACCTGACCCATCGGCTGCACCCCGAACGTGTCGGGGAAGGTGTGGGTCGCCTCGCACAGCGTCTGGAGCAGTTCGATGTACCCCGTGCGGGCCTCGATCTGCCGCATCAGGTCGGCGTCAACCGCGCAGTAGTCGAGCAACCGCCCGCGGTTCGTCGACCACAGCTCCCACGATTGCTCACCGGTCACGCCGTCGAGCTTGCCCGTTCCGAGCACCGCCCGCGCAACGGCATCGAGCGTCATCGACTGCTTCTCCTCGCCCGATTCGGCCGCCGACACGTTCATGCGGCGGAACAAGAGCAGATGGTCGAGCCACAGCCATCGCCGCGGCTCCCCCTTCAGCCCGCACCGTTCCGACCGGGCGAGGATGATCGGGTAGTCGAACCGGTCGCCGTTCCACGCAAGCACTTGGTCGTACCGGCGCAACGCCCGCCACAACGCGAGGAGCAGGTCGCGTTCGGCCGCATCATCATCGGATTCGAGCACCCCGGCCTGCACGTCGCTACCGTCGCCCTCGCCGACGATCACCCACGCAAGGATGCGCGCCTGCGACTTCTTCGAGAACGGCACCCGGCTGTCGGTCTCGATGTCGAGGTAGCACCGCCGGGGCCGGTCGACCTCGATGCCGTTCTCGACGACCCACCGACGCACCGGCGACACGTCGGCCTCGAACGTCGGCACCTTGTACTGCTCCTCGATGAACCGCGCGGCCCGAACGTGCACCGGGGAATGGTTCGGGTCGGGGCGTTCGTATCGCCACCGCACCCGCACCCACTCCCCCTCGTCGACGATGCCCGTGCAGTACCGGCTGTCTCGGAACTGCCGCACGATGTCGGGCTTCGCACGCACGTCGGCCGCACGCACGAAGAACGAGTGGTCGGCACGCATCTCGCGCAACGACACGCCGTCGCCGTCGTGTTGCACCGCCGTCAACGTGTTGCCTCGCCAGTAGGCGTTCACGAACCGCTCGCCCATTGTCCCCTCACTTCTTCGCCTTGGTTGCCTCGGTGGTGGGCCGACGGCACTCGACGATGGCGAGCAACCGGCCCTCAGAATCGGTCGTCACAGCGAACCGCATCACGACCCCGTTGAGGGCGACAATCTCGCCCCACGGGTCGTCAGCGAGCCGCTTCGCACGCTTCGCCTCACCGGCCTTGTTCGCCGCGGGTCGGGCGAACAGCGGCATCTTCAGGCGCTTCGTCTCGAACGTCGCCGTGATGATCTCACCGGCCGACTCGCGGGCCTTGATAGACGCGGCGTTCGTCGCCTTCGAGGTGTCCTTCTTGCCCTGCCCCTTCTGCGGCGGGGTGCCCTCGGCGAGCAACCGCACCCGTTCGGCCACGTCGGAGTAGGGCACCCCGTTGCGCACCTCGGCGAGCAGCTTCTCGCGCGTCGACGGGTCGAGCCGCAGCATCAACCCGAGCTTCGCGACCCCGATGCGGGCAACGTCGGAGGCCGAGAATGTCGCCGCGACGTTCATCAGCTTGTAGGCGTAGGACGCCGCCATGCCGAGTTCCGCCTCGCAGAACTGCACGAACCCGCGGTAGACCGGCTGGTCCTTGTCGTCGCGCCGCTGCTTCCACAGGTCGTCGGCGAAGCACCGCAACACGGCCTGACCGAGCCGCCAGTAGCACACGACCGCGAGGCGCTTCGCTTCGTGCACCGCCGACACCGCCTCGTCGATGGTGATGTCGGGCTTCGCGATCTGCCGGGCCTGCACTTCCACGAGGTCGTACACCGTGCGGCCGTCAACCGTCGTCGTCGCCCCGTTCGGCACGAGTTCGGTCGCCGGTGCAACGACAACGGGAGGAGCCGCGGGGGGCAGTTCCGGGGCCGGGGCCGGTTCCGGGGCCGGGGCTGCGTTCGTTGCCGCGGCCAAAGCGGCGGCCTTTGCTGCTGCCGCCTGCGTCTTCGACTTGCCCGCCTTCGGCTTCGGGGCCGGGGCCGCGGCCGTCGCTTCCGGGGCCGGAATCGCCGGGCCTGCCGCACCGTTGCCCTTCGTCTTCGGGGCGGGTGCCGGGGCCGGGGTCGCCTCCGACCGCTTCTTCGGGGTCGCCGGGGCGGGTGCCGGGGCGGGTGCCGCCGCGGGCGTCGGCTTCGGGGCCGGGGTCGGGCCGTCGAACCCACCCACCCCGCAGTAAGGGCACACCTCGTCGTCGACGCACGAATCGCCGTGGCAGTTGTCGCAGTCGGCAATCTTGTTCTTCGGCACGGTCGCACGGATCTTGGCGGCGAGCGCCGTCACCCGTTCGGCCGTCGTCTTGCCGGTCACGTCGACCCCGTAGCGCCCGCAGTAGTCCGCGAGCACCGCCTCGTCGACGCATGAAAGGTCGACCCCCTGTTGCTTCGTTGTGGTTCCCGTTGTCGTCGTCATGTCCTGCTCCTTGTCGTCAATCATTCCGCAACCTCGTCGGTCAGCATCGAAACAACCCGCGTTGCCGTGCGGGTGACTGCCCGCCGTGCGTCGCGTTCATCCTTGAGCCGCAGCGTCGCCCGCGCGGTCGGGTTCGAGTACAACGCCCCGGCTGCCGACGCCACGTCGCCGCCGGTCGTAAGCAGTGCTTGCAGGCACACGTTGTCGGTCGGCGGAATCGACGCAAGCACCCGCCCGAACAGCTCGATGCCCGCGACCGTGAACTCCTGCTCGGCCTCGGTTCGGCCGGTCACGGATGATCGATCATCCGTCGGCTCGATACCGAGGGCTGTTGCTGTCACTTCGTGCCGACTCGGGGCGTGGTCGTCACGCCGCAACGCCGCCCGCTGGCCGTGCAACCACTTCTTCGCCGACGTGATGGCGGTCCACAGCACGAACGAACGCAACGACACGCCGCGGGTGTCATCCCACGCCGCGACCGCGCGCCACGCCGCGAGCAACATCTCCTGCCGCACGTCGTCGACATCGACCGCCGACGGCACTTGCCACCGCCCGCGTAGGTAGGACGCAAGCCGCGTCCAGTCACCGGCCGTCGACCGGACGAACTGGTCGAACGTCATCTTGCCGGTGCGCAGGCCGTCCAGTTCGGATTCGAGCGGCGTCGGCCGGGCGTTCGGGTACTTCAACCGGCGCATGGCGAGCCCCCCTTCCGTGCCGCGTCGCGGGCGAGCAGCGCGTCGAGCTTGTCGGCACCACGCAGCATCGCATCGCGCACCGGGGCGTTCGCCTTGAGGTAGGAACCGACCCGCAGCAGCACCACCGCGGTCGTGAGTCGGGCGACCTCCTCCTCGGTCAACGGTTCGTCGTGTTCGTTCATCGTCGAGTTCTCCTGTTCGTCGTGTTCGTTCATCGTCGAGTTCTCCTGTTCGTCGGCTTCGTGCGTCGAAGAGGTCGGGGCGACCGGCCCCTTCGACGCACGGCAACCCGCCCCCCTCGGCCGGGTTACCGTGCCGCAGCCCGTATCACTCGAACGGGATGTAGGGAAGCGGGGCCGGGGTCGTCGCGCGGCCCTGCGGCCACAGCAGCGCACCGGCCGCCCGCTGAATCTCATCCTCATCCCACGGGGAGGACTGCGGCTCCTCGTGCGCGAACCGCGTGAAGGCGTTGGCGACCGCCGCGCGGGTCACGATGCCGCGGTCGGTGCCGTCGGGGTTGCGGCGGGCCGAAGAATCGTCGGCGTCGAACTTCTGCACGAGCGAGGCGATGACATCGGCACGCTTCCGGCCGTTGAGCTTCACCGGCACGAGTTCGCGTTCGATGATGGCGTTGAACAGGCCGGGCAGGGCCGCCCGAATGTCGACCGCACCCGTGTCGGTCGTCGGCAGTTCGACCTCGGCCGCCTTCGCCGCGCGAGCAAGGGCGTCCTCGTGGCAGGCGTAGCCCCACTGACGCATGAACGGGCCGATCTTCTCAAGGACCGCATCGAACCCAGCACGGAACCGTTCGGCGAGCACCTCGACCGATCCGACGTGCCTGATGTTCGCCGTGTACTGCTTCGCCGTGTCGATGACGATGAGGTTGAGGCACAGGTTCTGAAACAGGGCCGCCGACACCCGGATGCTGCCCGTGCCGTCGTCGGCCGTTTCGACGATGGCGGCCGCCTTGAAGTACTCGCCCGCGACGTACTCCTCGGGCTGCACGTCGGAGTGGAACACGACCTCGAACCGTGCGCGAGTGCCGTCGTAGGTCACCGTTCCACGGGCGTCGGCCGGGGCCGCGAGGCGCAGAGCTTCGGCGATGCGGTCGACATCGAACGGCGTGTAGGAGTCCGACACGACCCCGAACGCCTCGACGCCCTTGCGGCCGTCGCGCACCCGCACCCTCGACATCGACACGGCGTCGGTGTGCCTGTCGGGGTTCGTCGCCGCGTCGGCCGCGTTGTCGGCGTCTTCGACCGTCTGAAGGTCGCGGCAGTGGTGGTTGATGTTGATGGCCCGCAGTTCCGGCTTGCACTTCGCGAGGTAGGTCGTGCCGCCGACACCGAGCCGATAGGTCAGGCCGTCGAGGCTGCGCCGGGTCATGAGGATGCGCTCGCCGTTCGGCATCACGAGCCGCCCGTCCTTGTCCATGCGCAGGGCACCCGTCCGCACGTCGACATCGCGCCGGTGTTCGTCGGCGATCTGCCCGATGAAGTCGGTGCAGTACTCGGCGACCGTCGGCTTGGCGTCGTGCTCGCACCGCGACCGCCGGGCGTTGTCGACGCCGGTGCTGTTGACGCGGGTGCCGCGGGTGAACAGCGGCTGCGCCGGGGCGAACCCGGAAGCGATGGCCGTGTCGGTGTCGGTCATCGACCGGGCCTGCCCGACGATGCAGACGCGACCGGCCTCGACCGCGAGCGGGGCCGGGGTGGGGACCGCGATCGTCGCGACCGGGGCGGGTGCCGGGGCCGCGGCCGGTGCGGGCATCGGGGCCGCGGCCGCGAGCGGCAGCACCTGGGGCACGCCACCGCCGTGCTTCGCGATCAGCTCCTCGCAGATGCCCTGATACGTGTCGACCGTCGCAAGGCGGGTCTCGCCGTTCAAGGTGACCGAGTGGGTCGGAGTCGCGTTCGTCGTGTTCGAGGTCGGGGTCGTGTTCATCATCGTCGTGTTCTCCTGTTCGTCGGTTGCGTCGTCGGCATCGGGTGCGTTGCGCGCACCCCGTACACAGATAAGGCGAAAGAACTGTGCCGACTCACCCAGAAATCGTCATCGGGCCGATCTTTAGTGTGAGCGGGTGCGAGCCTTTTGCAGCACACCTGTTCAACGGAGGTTCTTTCGTGTTGCTGCCAGCCAATCGGGCTCACGTCGCATGTTCCGCTCGACCCACGCGAGGCGGGCCGCGTCGATGACCGGCCACAGGTTAGCGGCCCTCACGATGCGGTACAACTGCCACCGCGACAGCCCGACCTCATGCGCGGCCCGGCACACGTTGCCACCCGTCCGGTCAATCGCGTCGATGACCTCGGCGAGGGCGTCGGCACGGTCCTGCGCATCCCCACGGAAGAACGCCCGGCCGACGACAGTCACCCGGTAGGTCATGCACACCCCTCGATTGCCGCCGCGAGCACGTCGACCGGTAGATCGGCGCAGTCCTTCCCCTCGGGTATCGGCACCCGCACGACCCGCGCCCACCGCCCGAGCGCGGCCTTGAGGTCGGCGAACAGCTTGTTGCCCGCCTTGTCGGGGTCGGATGCCACGAGCACGTGGGGGAACGTGCTCAGCCGCGCAACATGCCCAGGTTGCAGGTTCGACCCGCGCACCGACCCGAACGGTGGCGGCGTGTTGAACGCCGGGCACACGTCGATGGCCCGCTCGACCGCCAATCCGTTGATGGCCCCCTCGGTCACGATGACCGTGTGCCGGGCCGCCGGGTCGGGCCACCACTCCTCGCCGAACACGGCACCCGGCTCGTAGCCGTCGGCCGACGACGGTTCGAGGTATCGCTTCTCGTCGTCGATGAACGTGCGGGCCGTGTACCCGATGACCCGATGCCGCGCATCGCGCACCGGAAACACGATACGCCCGCGCAGCTTGCCGTCGACCGCGTACCCGATGCCCCACCGCTCGACCTGCTGCTCCGTGATTCCGCGGCTCACGATGTACCGCCGGGCCGGTGTCACCCATGCTCCAAGTGGCCCGAACGTGCACCCGGCGGGCAACGTGCACCCACCGACCCGCGAGGGCGTCGGAACGATCTCGACCCGCATCGGAATGGGGGGCGGGCCGCCGACGAGCCCGTGCGTCTCAAGTATCGCCTGCGCCTCCTTCCACCCGACGCCGAGCTTGTCAGCCACAAGACCGACCGCGTTGCCCTTCGCCCCGCACCCGAAGCACCGCCACAGCCCGTGTTCGAGGTCGTCGGCGTTGTCGTGGATCTGCCACGACGGTTCGCGCTCCTCGTGGAAGGGACAGCACGCCCACCATTCCGACCCGCGGCGTCGACCCTTGATGCCGAGGAACGCGAGCAGCGCGGCAACGTCAACCGGCCTTCGGCGGGTCATCGGCACCGGCCCCCTTCACCACCCCGGTCGGCTCGAAGTCGCCGTCGCGGTCCTCGACCGGCACGAGGTCGCGCGGAATGTCGCCCGCGGCTTCGGCGATTCGTAGCGACCAGTCCGCATCGCTGTCGCTGAGCCGGTGGGCATGTTCGACCGCCCGCGCGACCGTGAGCCGCCACGCCCGCACCAGCAACTCGGTTCGCCCGAGCATAAGCACGGCCCCGATGAGCACGAGCACCCGCTTGTCGAGCTTGACGCGCAGCCCGTCCCATTGCGTGCCCGACCGGTCGCGCGTCGGGTCGTAGTCGAGCAGCTCATCGCGTAGGTCGAGCAATTCCTTCATCGCCCGGTTGCCGACCGTTCCGGGGAGCATCCCTTGCGTCCTCACGTCACCGTTTGCCACGTCGGCCCCCTTTCTTCGGTGCCATCTCGCCGATGAAGTTGTCGACCTCGGCTGTCTGCCCCGGCTGCTGGTAGTCGACCGACCGCCCGTGCCGAATCGACCCCTCCTCGGGCTTCCAGTCGAACTCGACAGCAAGCGGCCACGGGCCGTGCCGTTGCTTGAGCACGAGCACCGCCAGCGACGTGTCGGGCACGTTCTTCCACAACGCCGGGCGGTGCACCCCGAGGATCGTGTCGGGCACCTCGACCCACGCACCCGACCCCTTGAGGCCTTCGCGCGTCGGCTGCTTGTCCTCGCGCTGTTCAACGTCCTTGAGGCGTTGCTGGTGCAACAGGATGCAATGGCACCGCGTTTCCTGCGCGATTGCCTGCTGCCGGTACAACGCCGCCTCCTCCTCGTCGGGGTCGAATTGCCGCACCGCCCGTCGCCACAGGTCGGCCACGAACACGTCGGCACCGGTGTCGGCAATGTAGGCGTGGATGAGGTCGAGGTTCTCGTCGTTGATGCCGCGCTTACCCCGCTCCCGGCCGAACGGCAGCTCGAAGAACCGCACCCACTCGGCGAGCCGTTCGGCCTCGCCGACGACCGCATCGCGCTCCTCCTGCGTGATGGCCCCTTCGACGAACGCCGCCCGCGACAACCCGAGGGACTGGATCGCCATGAGTTCGAGCGTCATGCGCGACCCCTGCTCCCATGCCCCGAACAGCACCCGGCGGCCCATGTTCGCCTGCGCGACCGCGATGGCCGTCGTGAACGTCGTCTTGCCACCGCCCGACAGCCCCGTGATGACCGTGACTTGCCCCGGTGCCGCACCGGGCGTGAGCCGATGCCGCCCCGCGTTCGGGTGCCCGTCCTCGTACACGTCGAGGCCGTCGATGCCGTAGGGGAAGCACGCCACGCCGGTTCGCCGCCGGTCGATGTCGGCCGCCATCTCCTTGACCAGCTCGCGCGGGTCGCGCAAGTACTTCAACCCGGTCAGCCCGAACGATGCCGCGACCTGCCGACCGAGCGCACGCACCCGGTCGGGGTCGGCCGTCGGGTCGCGCAACGCTTCGAGCAACGACCCGACCGGGCCGCGGACCGCCTCGAGCCGAGTGCGATCCCATTCCAGCATCTCGACATGGTGCTTGAGGTTCGGTGGGCTCGCCGGGCGGGCCTCGACGAGCCGCACGAGGTAGTCGGCATCGACCGCACCGCCCGCGAGCTGTTGCACCGTCGCCGGGTCGAACTGCAACTGCCGCCGTTCGAGGTCGGCGATGACGCGCCATGCGTCGGCGTGCCCCTTGCCGACGAACGCATCGGGCGGGAGCCGCGTCACGAGCCACTTGCGCGCCTTCGGGTCGACGAGCGCCGCGGCAATCACCACCTGTTCGTTCACCGTGTCGTGGGGGATCTGCAACGCCGGGTCGGCCGCCGTTCGCCTCACGGATGATCGATCATCCGTGCTTGCCTCGCTTCGCCGCCTCATTCGTTCACCTCCGTCGCCGATGCCGACGGCACCCGCGGCAATGTCCGGTCGTAGGGCAACACCCGCAGCGTCGTCTTGATGAGGTCGCGACCGACAAGCTGCGCGAGTTCGATCGTGCCGCGGGTCGGCGACCGCCACCAACGCCACCACCGCCAGACCTGCCACCACCGCGGTTCATGCACGACGAACAGCTCGCCGCGCGTGCCGCCGAGCACGAACCCGTCGAGTTGGTGCCGCCGGTTCATCGGGCGTGCCCTCGCACGACATCAACGCGGTAGTCGGTGAGCATCGCCTTGCTGCCGAACTGCGCCCGCCACGTGAGCCGCCAATCGGTGTCGCGACCGGCCGTCGTCGACCGCTTCACCCGCGCCCACGACCACGCCATGAACTCGACGCACCGCTTCGCGTCGCCGCCGAACTCCCCCTTGACGAGCCGGTCAGCCGCACCGATTGCCGCGAGCATCGTCTCCTCGGTGAACAGCTCGGCCGGTTCAACGTGGTAGATCTCGGTGTGCAGCCACACGTAAAGGGCGACGAGGTGCTTGCCCTTCGCCTCGGTCCAGTTCCCGGTACGCCGCATCTCCTCCATCGCCGGGGTCGCGTGCGCGATGATCTCGCGCGGGGTCGGGTGTCGCCGCTTTGACTTCGGCTTGACCGATGCGACCGCCGCATCGAGCACGTCGGCCGCGTCGGGGTACTTCAATCGCCGCATGTCATCGACCCCCTTTCATCGCCCGTGCGCCGTCGGCCGCCCGGCGCACCCGTTCGAGGTACGCTGGCAGCTTCTCGGCGAAGTCGGCGTCGGCGATGCGTTGCAGCTTCGCACGCACCCGCAACACCGCCTGCTCGACCGTCTCGCCGGGGCGCAACCGCGTCGTCGCCGTGTACGGGCCGACCTCGAACACGTGGAACTGCACCGGCGAGAACCCCTCCTTGCCCCACGTCACCGTCACCGACTCGATGTCGGGGTCGGCCGAATCGGCTCGCGCACGCCGCGCGGCGTCGGCCCGATGCAACGCATCGGCGACCTCGGCACACCGGGCGGGCGGTGCCGCGTCGAGGTACTCGGGCGGGGTCGGTGCCGCGTCGAGGTACTCGGGCGGGGTCGGTGCCGCGTCGAGGTACTCGGGCGGGGTCGGTGCCGCGTTCGCCGCCGGGCCGTTCGGCTCACCGTACCCGTGCCCGTTACAACACGTCCACCCCGACCCCGGAGCGTGGAACTGAGGCGCACCGCAGTCAGGGCACCGATTCACCCCGCCCGCATCGGTTGTCGTTGCCGCCGCATCGCTTCGCCGCCTCATCGTTCGACCTCCTTCAGCCACTCCCGTGCATCAACCCACTCGTCGCCGTCACGCATGACGACCCGCCGATTCCACCGGCATAGATTCCGCAACGGCTCAAGACCGTACACCGCCCGGTCGAGCAGGTAGTAGATTCGTGCGCCTTGCTTGCCGGTTGCGTCATCGCGTCGGCACAACCGACCCCGCACTTGCTTGAAGAACGAACGGCCGTCGCGCGAGTTCGCGATCGGCGAGCAGCACACCCCGACCCCGACCGATGGTAGGTCGATGCCCTGCCCGATCGCCTGATAGGTGCCCGCCGCGGCACGCAACGATCCGTCGAGCAGCGCGTGCAACGTGCGGTTGTACTCGTCGTCGTCGCCGCCGAGCATGAGCCCGCACCGAACATGGCGTGCCGACAGGTCGGCATCGAGCCGTCGGCAATGTTCGCGCCGGTGCGACATCATCACGACCTGCTCACCGGCCGCGACCTCCGATGCTGCAAGCTCGACCGATAGCGCAGCACGCCGCGGGTCGGTCATCATGTCCTCCACGAGCTTGTCGAACGCGAGCAACCGTTCCTTCACGAGCGACTGAGACATCGGCACGTCGTCGTCGCGTGCCCGCTTCTCGGCATCGCGCACCCGCGCCTGTAGGTCGTCGTACCAGTCCGACGTGAAGTCGGTCGGCACGACCCGCACCTCGACATCGTGCACGACTCCCTGCGCCACGAGGTCGTCCTGGTCAATGTCCACCGCGATGTCGCCGAACGCATCGTAGATGAGGAACTGCTTGCGATCCTTGCGCCGTTCGTCGGCCGACACGCCGATGCGATACCGGGCGGGCAACCGGTCGATGCACTCGAAGAACGTCGACGCCGCGAACCGCTGAAGCTCGTCGGCGATGACGACCCCGAACGTCGACGCAATGCGCCCGGTGTGCTTCACGAGCGATTGCTGCATTCCGATCGTGAGCGGCCGAATCCGGTGCGTGCCACCGCCGATGATGCCGACCTCATCCTCGGTGAGCCCCAGTTCGGCGACCGCCCGGCGCACCCACTGGTCGAGCAACCCGCCGGTCCACACGATGACCAACGTCGGCAAGTCGAGCCGCGATGCGAGCGCGAGCATCGCCGTCGTCTTGCCCGAACCCGTCGGCGCACGCACGACGCAGTTCTGCACCCGCATCGCCTCCTCGACGATCGTCTCCTGGTAGTCGCGCAACACGACCCGATGCCGCGGGATGCCCCGTGGTCCATCGCCGTCGATGCGGTTGTCGACGATACGCCGGGCGATGCCGAACTCCTCGAACACCGCACGCAACCGACCGATGCCGCCGCGCGGGAACGTCATCCACTCGCCGTCGTACCGGCACGACGCGATGGTCTTCGGTTCCCGGTACAACGCCGGGCCTTTCAACCCGAGCCGCTTCAGCTTCTCGTGCATCGGGTTGTCGTGGGTGAACTCGACCCGCAACCGTTCGACGACCTCGGCCGGGAGGTCGGTCGTGCGAACCCGCAACCGGCTGTCCACTTCGATGATGGTCTGCATGCCACCCATCATGCCGCGGCTCCCACGGATGATCGATCATCCGTCACGGCATGACGGCACGCCTTCGCCCCTCATCAACCCGTCACCGGTCGACGCCGCGCACCGCGCGGCGGGCACAATCGCGAGGCCGCAGGCCGAGCGATTGTGCGAGAGATCAAGGGATCTCAGTAACTCCCACCCGCGAACCGCCCCCTACCCTACACGTAGCGGTTACGTTGGCGCAAGACTGCCACAACGATTCGATGCGCGGGTCGCGCGGCGGTACACTCGACGCATGACCGACCTACTTCGTGTGCACCTCAAGGACCATCCGTGTGCCGACATCCTCGACCCCGACATCGTGCGCGAGGCGATCGTCGCCATCGCCCGGTTCGCGTGCGACGATGACCGCGGCCGCGTCAAGGGCGACTACGTGTTCGAGCGCGTCACCGAAGGGCGGCAGTCGTGCTGGGTCGTGAACGGCAAGCAACGGTGCTACTCCGGTTGTGGCGACCTCGCGCAGTTCGTGCTGTGGCTCGCCGCCGGTGCCGAACGGTACACCGACCCCGCCGTGCGCCGGGCGATGCGGTACACGAACCGCGCGGAGGCATGGGGGTGGAAGCAGGGGTGGAACATCTCGATGCTCGACGGGTTCGTGCCGTCGGGGTCGAAGTTGCGGCACCGGCCGGGCGACAAGCTCGCCGCGCGGCCGGGCGATCTGCTGCTCATCGGGGAGGGCGGGCAGGAACACATCATGGTCGTGCGCGACATCGCCGCCGGGCGGCTCACGTCGCTCGACTACGGGCAGTTCTTCGACGGCAAGCACGGCGGTCGGCAATGCGTGCGGACGCTGCGCAAGGGGCCGGATGGTCGGCTGTGGGCGTTCTCGACGACACCGCCGGGCCGCCCCATCGTGTGGTCGATCGACACCGGGTCGGTGCTTCGCACCGTGAGCGGCACCGGGGCGTTGTTGCCCGCCGTCGTGCCCGCCCCGTTCGACAAGGGCATCGTCGACGACAACCCGTACTTCGACCCCTACCTGTGAACTACTCGAACCGCGGCATGGGCTGCCCTTGCGTCGCGAACGCGAGCACGTAGGCACGCGGGTCGTCAGGGCGGAACCCGCCCGGCATGTCCCACCACACGTTGAGCTGCTGTGCCGCGGTCACGATGTCGAGCGGCACCCGAATGTCGAACGTCCACTCGCACAGCAACGCCCCCTCGCCCTTCGTCGCCGAGTGCACCGATGCCCGGTCAACGGTGTCGGTCATCCAGGGGGCGGGCACTTCCCAATCGGCCCGTCGCGCGGTCACGACCGACGTGAACGGCGGGCCGAGCAGCCGCACCGTCGTCAGGATGCGCAACCGCCGGATGCGCGGCAACACCTCGTCGTCGAACGTGGGGGACTCGAACCGGATGCGGCTCGCATCGTAGCCGAGCACCCGCATCGGCACGCCGACCCCGAACCGCTCGACGTTCCACACCGCGTCGCGTGTGAACCGCGCGGCGGGGAACGTCTTGCTTGACACGATGAGCGGTGCGGGCATCGGGTCAAGCCTCGGGGCCGATCGTGCCCGCGAACAGCCGCGTGGGGTTGCCGACGACCGCCGACATCGTGAGTTCACCCGCTTTGACCGTCTGGTCGGTCAGCTTGTACCACTTGCCGCCGATGCGAACCCAGGGGGCGACCGTCACTTGGTCGAGGGCTGCGCCATCGAGCCCGAGCCACAACCCGCGCTCCACCGAGGTCGTCATCGGGCCGAACACGTTCTTCCCGTTCGGCGGTGTCGCGTTCGGGTCCGGTTCCGGCACGGCACCCGCGTCAACAGGGCGTTCCCACTTCTCAGCACTCATCGCGTCCTCCTCACGGGTCGTTGGCGGTCGGCTTCGGTTGGTTCATCAACAGCGCGGCCGACTTGACCCGCCCGTCCTCGTAGGCCTGCGCTGCGAGCCATGCCGTCACGATCCACTTGATGAAGTCGAGGGCCTGCTCGCCCGCGACCCGTCCGAGGCCCGCGAGCACGACGATGCCGACGATCGCCAACATCGTGATGAGGGCCTTGCGCGAACCGAACAACTGAGCAATCGAGTCGATCATCTGCGGGCCTTTCGTCGCCAGTGTGCGAGCCCCGCGTCGATGCGGGATTCGACCGCCGCAACACGTTCATCGTGGAGCCGGTCCATCTCGACGAGAGCTGCCCGGTAGTCGGCCATCGTGCACGGCTTGTCGCCGCATGCACACGGCACCCGCAACGTCGGGCAATCGGTCGCCGGGGTCGGAATCGTGTGGACTGCGTTACTCATCGTGGGTTGACCTCCGCATGAGTAGCTCGGTCAGTGACTCCAGCTTGTCAACCGACCGATGCACTCCCTCCTGCAACTTGAGCGACCGTTCGGTGAAGGCCTTGGCATCGTCGATGCGGGCCTGATGGGCCTTCTCCAACCGGTCGTGCAATCGGAACACCCAAAGCAAGAGCGCCGCGATGATGACGCCCGGCACCCCGAGCCCGGTAAGTGCATTGATGACGGCTTGCATCGGTTCCATCGTGTCATGCTCACGTCCAGCCTACAACCATGTCGAACGCCGCAACCATCGCATCGTTCAACACGACCACGGTATCGGTCACGGCCGCCGACGCAACGTCAATTCGCAACATGCAAGCTCGAAGTTCCTCAAGCTCGGGGTCGGCGATGATGGCGAACGCCCACACGGCTCCCCCGGCACGGTCGACGACCAGCGGCCCGACTCGATCCAACCCCGGCACTTCGGCCGCCGTGATGCGGGCGAGCACCGTGCCGTCGGGTGCGACCTTTGCGATGTAGATCGCTGTCACTTCAAAAGCATAGCGATACCCGGTGAACCACAGGTTGCCGTCCGCATCGGCATCGGCACCGCCCGACCACACCCCGATGTCGTCGCTCGCGACGATGCGGGTCACCACCATCGTCGACTGGTCGCACCGCAGGATTGCCGATTCCGTGCTCATAGCCCACGGGTCGCCGGGCTCCTGAATCCACAACGCCGCGTCGGTTCGCGATGTCGTCGCCGCCACCTGGGCTGGCATCCACATCCACTCCCACGCCGACGTGAAGTCGTGCCCGGTCGACTCCGCATCCTGCACCAACGCACCAGGGTCGACCCGCACGAACCGGGCCTGCGACGAACCGTTCGCTGGCACGTAAGCGACCGTGAACACCTTGCCACCGACAACCGTGCACGTTGTCGGCATCGCCGAGTATTCACCGATCGTGATGGGCACAGCCGCGTTCGGCTCGCCCGTTGTCGGGTCGACCCGTTGCAGCTCATAGGTCTCACCCCACGCAATGTTCGTCTTCCACAAGCCACTCGACGTGTCACCGTACTCGACCCCGGCCGCCCCACGGGACTCGGGTGCGAACGGCCCATCGTCGTAGATGGTGATCGGCCCCATAGCCTCGTCGGCCGGGGTTGCCGCGACGACACCCGTCATGCCCCATCCGGCATCGGTCACCCACACCCGGTCGCCATCGAACGCGAGCGCCCAGGGGTTGTTGAAGTATCGGCCGAGCAACGATAGGTCACGCAACGACGCAAGCGACCGCGCCTCGGTGTTGATGGCTCCAAGATACAACCCCAATCCCTCTGGTTCGCCCTTGCCTAGCCGTTCCGGTACACCGTCAGCGATACCGAACGCAGCCAGCACCTTGTCGCCGTTCGGTGTGGCCTTGATGCGGTCGACGAGCCCGAACATCCTCGACATGGTGAACCACACGAGCCGCGGCACGACCTCCTCACGCGGGTGCAACGGCACCGGCGGAATGGGGTGCAGCAGCACGTGAGGCATCGGCTCGTTGAAGTCGGGTCGCACCGGTGTCGCAACGCCCGACCGCGGCCACGACCGGGCCGTGATGATGCGGGATGCGTTCGACCGCACTTCGGCGTCGGTCGCCCCGATGATGGCGGCGATGCGCGGCACGAGCACGTCGGGCAACCCCTGACGCCCCGAGTCGATGCGGTCGAACACGAACGGCGAGATACCCAGCACCTCGGCGACACGTTCGGGCCGCATGCCGTAGGCCGCGAACAGCGACGCAAGGCTCATGGGCCGAGGTCCCACCCGACGACATCAAGGCCGCCGTTCACCCGCGTCGCGACACCGGCCGACGGGAAGTAGTTCACCGTCAGGTTGCGGTTGACCGGGGCGATGCCGGGCCACGTCGGAATGAGCGGCACGTCGACCTCGAACACGTCGGAGTAGATGCCGAAGGCGTCGAACATGCCCGTCTCCTCGCCCGCGTCGATGGCGCACACGTTGTCGGTCGTCACGCCAAACCGCTTCATGTAGACCTTGCGCGAGAACGAGAACGCCGCACCGGGCGCACCGATGAAGTTGCAGTAGACCTTCAGCCGCACCCGCCGCGCGTTCGCGGGGTGCGCGAAGTTACCGAACAGGACGTAGGAGTCGGTGTTGATGTTCGTGCCGAACGGGGCGACGAAGATGCCGTTGTTGAGGTCGCCGACGAGAATCATGCGTCCGTCGCTCACGGCACCGCGCGGCGCACCACCGCCGTCGCACCACCCCGTCATGACGACACTCGCGTTCTGCGTCGACACCCCGAGGCCGGTCGAGGTCGGCATCGTGATTGCGAGCAGCGGCGTGCCCGCGTAGTTCGGTGCCACCATCGTCGCGACCGGGATGCCCCGCATCGGGCCGGGCACCCGTCCGAGCCCAAAGATGCTGTTCTCGGTGTACCGCACCCACCGGGGCAATCCAGCGGGGAAGCAGGCGTAGAGATACCACGGCATCGACGGCACCGGGGCGAATCCCGGCCCCTGGTTCTCCGGGTTGAGAATGTCGACCCACGGCAGGTCGCCCGACCCCATCGCCGCGGTCGGCGTACCCTTCGCGATCGTGCCCGCGGCCCGGTAGTAGCCGACGTTGAAGTCCACCGCACCCGACACGTTCAGCTCGACGCCCGGGTTGGTCCATTCGTCGGCGTACACGAGGCACCGTTCGCGCTTCTGAAGCAGCGACCCGGCATGGAACGGTTGCACCGCGCGGTCGACGATGAGGGGGCGCACGTCCCAGAACGTCACCGTGTCGACGCTCGCGCTGCCCGCCGGAACCGATGCGACCGCGAGCGGCAGCCATCCCGTCGTGTTGCCGGGGTAGCCACCGCCCGCCACGCCCGACCGAACGCGATACTGCAACCGGCCCGACACCACCTTGTCGACAAGGTTCGGTGTGAACAGGCCCGTGGCGGGGTCGAAGATGTCGCGGTTGTCCTGCTCCTCGACCAGTTCGATCGGCTGACACTCGATGACATCGATCCGAATCCCGCCACCGCCGTTCGCCGGGATGACGAGCGACCCGATGGCACTGATGCCCGCGTCGAAGATGACCTTGCTCGGGTCGTCGTCGGCGTTCGGGGTCGCGTCGGGGAAGTAGGCGACCATCTCGCCGGGCGTGATGGTCACCGAATCGGTGCCAATCTGCGGCACGACCATCAACCCGCCGATGACATCGGCGAGCAGCGGGGCCGTGATGGCTGCCGGTTCGATCGCGTACCCCGCCGACGTGTCAACGATGTACTGGTCGGAGAAGAACCGCCGGTGAAACGCCGACCGATCTGCCGCGATGAACGCCTGCTCGCGGTTGAAGTCGGTGGAGATCAGCCGTTCCCTCGTGTTGTACTGCATGCGCCTGTGACCGCTCGACATGCGGCAAGCCTACCACCCGACGGGGCGGGGTGTCAGCCTGACGGATGATCGATCATCCGTGGCGGGTGTTTCACGTGGAACCTCAGATGCAGCCGACGTTCTCGACGTAGAGATCGAACCCGACACCGGCCGCCCGCGCATCGTCGACCGCGGCCCATACCGTGCGGTAGTAGATGGCCGACATGATTGGGAATCCGTCGAAGAACGCGAGGAACGGGGCGCAGTCGAAGGCGTTGGACACCCCCTCGTCGAAGGCACACCCGAAGTCACCGAACGGAATGGGCGGCACGCCGATGAGGAAGAACGCCCGAAACTCAAGGTAGTCGAGCAGCAGCTTGAACCGGTCGGCCGGGCGGGTGCCGAAGTCGAGGTCGAACGCGAACGCAACCGCGGGGTCGACCGACGACGGGTCGCCGTCGAAGAACAGCCCGCGGAACTTCGCCTGCCCGACCTCGCGCAAGCACGCCGACCCGCCGAGCGGCACGAACACCCGGTTGGCGATGCGCCGGATCGCGTTCGGCGACACCTTGTCGGCGACCGTCGCGACCCGCTTGCGGTAGCTGTCATCGGGTTCGGCCGGTTGCCGGTAGATGCGCCGTTCGTCGCCAAGCTCGTCGAGCATCGCCGACCGGCCACCGACCGGGTAGTCATCGCTGGCGATCGTGAACCCGAGGTCGGTCGCCCATCCGAGCACGCGCCACCCCGCACCGGTCGACCCCGGTGGGGAGTTGTACTGCTCCGCGGTCATGTCGGGCGACTGCTTGACCGCCACGAGCGTCGCCGTCGTGCCCGTGAGCACGCCCTCGATCTGCGTCGCCGGTACGAAATCGCCGAACGTGCGGTCGACCACAACGAAGTCGCCGGTGTCCGTCAACCGGCGGAACACGCCGCGAGCAGTCACGCTGACACCAGTGCGTTGCACGACTTCCTCGCCGACCTCGAACCCAGTGCCCGCGATGGCGGCGACCTCGAACACGCCCGTGGCGGCGAGCGTCACAACGCCGCCGTGCACCCCGGCCTGTGGCGGTTCGTACCCGATGACACGCCTCACTTGCCCGGCATTCGCCCCGACCGTCAGTTCGATGTACTGCCCGACGTGTTCGGGCACCACCACGTCGGGGTCGGGTCGAACCATGAGCCGATGCCCGGCGATACCGGGCACGACCCGCGCCTTATCGTTCGCGAGCGCGGCCCCGACCTGCACGAACTGGTTGATGCTACCCGGTTCGGGCTGGTCGTAGCCGTAGCCCGGCCGGTCGCTCACGAGCCGCAGCTTGAACGGCCCGGCCTCGCCGGGGCCGAACGTCAATGTCTCGTCAGCCACGAACTGTCGTCCTGTCTGCACGTACTGCGTACCGTTCGGCCCCCAATCGCCCGCGACCTCGGCGATGATGATCTGCCCCTTGACGATGGTGATCGGCGTGAGGAACCGAGCCGACCGTTGCACCGTCGCTGTGACCGTTGCCGGGCTCGCACCGCCCGCGGGTTCGTCGGTCTGACCCGACCACGGCAGGATATACATTGCCTGCGTGGTCCGTTCGATCATCTCCGACGCCCGCGCGAACTGTGCCGCGGCTTGCTCGTAGGCCTCGAACTGCGTGTCGACCCCGGCCGCCTTGCCGTCGATGAACGGCTGCGCGTAACCCACGTCGACAACGGACTGCCACAGCTCGATGAGGTCGTCGAGGGTCAACGCTGCCATCACACCACCGTCACGTTGGCAAGGGTCGTGCGCAGGGTCATGCCCGGCGCAGGCACGAGGTCACCGGTCGGGGCAACGACCGCCGATTCGGTCACGATGAGGCCTTGGTTCTGGAACCGTTGCAGCACGACGTAGATCTGCGCTCGCGATAGGGTCTGGTTGACCGCGAGCGAGTTGATGAACGCCACGACCGCGTTGCGCACGGCCTCGGTCACGGTCGTCGTGTCGACGTTCGCCGCGAACGTGAGCTTGAGCGCCACGTCGACGATCTGCGGCATCGACAGTGCCGTGATGACCGCGATGCCGCAGGCCCGATACTCCTCCAACTCTGACCGCACGAACGCCCCGAGCGCGGCCGACGCCACGCCCGACGAGTCGGCGATGTAGAGCTGCACAACGCGAGCCGGTCGCGACAACGAATCGATCACCTCGTAGGCCCGTGCCGACACGACACCCTTGACCGCGAGCGCCCCGAACTCGATCGCCCCCTTCGTGCCGCGGCGGGCGGTCTGCCAGAAGCTTCGGATGCGGTTCCGGTAGTCATCATCCTCCTCGACCGGTTCGCCGCCCGCGGTCTTCGCGTCGTTGTTGACCTGCAACGTCGTGTCGAACAGGGCCGACGGCTTGTCAATCTTGCGGATCTGGTTCGCCCCGACTTGGTACTCCTTGCCCGCGAGTACCGCCCGCACGTCACACGTTGCCTCCAGCGAGGCGGGTGCGAAGGTCGCCGTCGTCGTCGTCACGTACTCGATGCCGGTGAGCGACACGAGCTTCGTACCGATGGGTACGACCCCGCCACCGCCCGTGGTCGCGGTGCGGAAGAACCTCACCGACCCGACCGCCGCGGCCGCACCCTTGCGCGGCAGTTGGTACTTGTCGAACCCGTACCGGTCGAGGTCTTCCCCCTCGGCACCGTTCAACGTGAGCGCCCGAATCCGGTCGACGAGGTGCCGCGCGACCGCGTGCGCCATGTAGGACGCCGACCCGACGAAGATGTTGATGTCGGAGCCTCGACATCGACTTGCGCGGGGTCGATGCGCTTCGCCCGCGTCGCGACGTATCGCCGACCGATGCGGTAGAAGTCAAACCTCGTGAGAATCTCGGCCATGCGTCACCTCATCACACCGGGCTCGTCGCGTCGAACGGCACGTCGACCGCGACCGGCTTGTTGCTGTACTTGGTCACGGCACGCACTTCGAGCCAGAACAGGTCGGGGCGGTTGTCGTCGCGTCGGAACCGACACGACACGTCGCGCGTCTCGGGCTCCTGCCGGATCTGCGCTTCGGCATCCGACGTGAGCGCGTCACGCACGCCGGGCCGCCCGAGCTGCTTCACTTGGTCGGGCAACCCCACCCCGTAGGTCGGCAGCCACGCGAACTTGCCCTTGCGCGTCATGCACCGGCGGAACACGCGCTTGCGGTAGCTGTCCACGCCGTCGTCGAACGCGAGGTCGCCCTGAGCATCGACCGGGATGGTGCCGAGGATGAGCGAGTCGGTCGTGTTCGGCAACGGGTCGAGCATGCCCGCGCGGTTCTGCGGGTTAGCGATGTCCTTCGACGACACGATGAGGTCGACCCGCGGTTGCATGAACCCGCGCGACAGCCCATCGAACAGCCGCGAGGCCGATGCCGGGTCGAGCAGTTGCCCGCCGACCGCACGCAGGCCGTTGCACGCGACCCGATACACCGACGGCCATGGGGAGAACGACCGGTCAACCGTCAGGTCGAGCATGGTGCCGCGCGACCCGGCGACCTCGGCGATCTCGACCGCGGCGGGGAACACCGGCCGCGGTTGCGCCCCATCGGCACCGGTCGAGGTCGGGTCGGTCGTCACCGAGTAGCGTTCGACCGACGCCGCATCGCCGCCTTCGAGCGTGCCCGTGAACAGCGGGGCTGCGTTGAACTCAAGCCGCACGACGTTCTCGCGCACGGCCATCGCTCGCAGCAGTTGCAACGCAACGATGCCGCCACCCCACGGGATGAGGCCCCACGGACCACCGCCCCATCCAGCACCGCTCACGGCCGCACCCTCACGTCGAACGCGAAGTCATCGTCGGTGAGTACCCCGAACGCATCGACACGTTCGATTCGGAAGCCGTTGACCGTCTCGTTGTAGACCGTGCACGAGCCGCCCGTGTTGCGGGCCGTCGCCACCACGGCATAGTTCGCGTTGGGCATGGGCGCGAGGAACGCGATGTCGATGATGCCCGGCGACACGTAGGTGGCTGCCCCGATGTTGAGCGACGACGCGAGCGAGGCCGGCCCGCCCGGCGGCAGGATGACTCGTCCCCAGGCGGACGATGCACCGACGACCCCGCGGCGGATCACCTCGAACCATCGATACCACTCACGCGACCATCCCTCGGTGTTGCCCGTCGGGTCGATGACATCGGGTACGTTGTGCTCCGTCGTTTCGCCGAACGCAGGAACCCGACGCGGTAGCTGTCCGGGGTCGGACGCGAGCCCCGACCCCGCGTAGAACGTGCTGCGCACAACGTCGTCGGCCGACGCCCCGAGGCCCGCACCCGAATCGACGGCAAGCTCGACGTGGTACGTGCCCTCGACATCGATCGGGGCGAACAGCGTGCTTGCCGCGGTCGGGGTCGCGAGCAGCGACGTTGCCCGCACGCCCGCGTTGATATCGATGGGCCGGTGGATGATGCGCCACAGGTAGGCGAAGAACGGGCCGCCGACCGATGAGAGCGTCACCGGTTGCCCGAGCACGAGGTCTTCCCGCGCGAACCCCGGCACGCCCGGTGGTCGCGTCAACTGGTCGATGGTGATCTGGACGGCCATGCAGGCAGTCTACAGCCGACGGCACCGATGCCGCCACCCCGGCACGGATGATCGATCATCCGTCAGGTGTCGGCGTCGAATGGGTCGGGGTCCGACGTGCCGACACGGCCACCACCGAACCCGAACTCGGCGTCGATGGGGTTCGACAGGTCGCACTTGAGCCCGAGGAAGAAGCTGAACGTCGGCGGGAACGGAAACGGCGGGAACTTGAACTTGAAGCTCAGGTTGAAGTTGAACACCGGCGGGAACTGGAACCCGCAGATCGACGCCCCGCTCGGCGATGGCTCGAACGAGAACGACGCATCGACCGCGGCCTGTGCCGCCGGATCGGGCGCATCGGGGGGAGGCGGGAACCCCATCGCCGGTTAGGCCGGGCTGTAAGGGTTGCAGTTCCCAAACCGGACATACAACGGCGGGCACAACGGGTTCGTCGCTTGGCACCGGCTCTGCGTCCACGCGAGGCGGGCGCGGGCCGCGGCAACCTGCATCTCCTCCCACGTCACAGCTCCGCGTGCCCGCATCATGGCAGCCCACTCAGCGAACACCCACGCCGGGTCGCCGAGCGTCATAAACGTCGGGTTGATGACCTCGCATCCGGCGTCGATTGCCGCCTGCTTCGTCGCGTTGTCGGTTAGATACTCACCGGCCCACAACAGCACGGTCGGCAGTTGCACCCCGCGCATGAGCAACCGGGGTTCGCCTTCGGCACCGGGGCCGTGCCCGTACACCACGACATGCACGCACGGTTGAACGATTGGCGGGTGCCCGAACCGAGTGCAGGTCACCGTTCCGCTCACGCCCGCGACCCGCGCCCACACGTCATCGCCCGCGGCACCCATGAGGAACACCTCGATGTCCTCCCATGGTGCACCCCGACGCCGCATCTTCGTCGCGGTCATCAACGACGGTCCAAGCGTCGATTCGTCGGCAAGCACGCCGCCCTCAGCCTGCACCGCATAGGCGCGGTCGACCTCGCTGGGTGGGAACACGCTTCCCGGTGCAACCGGGCCGCCGGGCATCTGCACTTGGTTGAGGAGGACGAGGTTGCTCATGCCCCGAGGCTACCATGCCCCGGTCGGCAGGTCAGCCGATGATGAGGCCGGGGCAACCGATGCCGGGCGAGGTTTGCGGGAACGATGACACCTTCGGCAAGCACGCCCCGAACGCCGTCGCAATCGCCGCCATGCTTGCCGTCAACGTATCTGTCATCGGGGTCGACTGCGCAATCGGCACCGCGAGCGCGTAGGCCGCATCGGCGAGCGGCAACGCCATCAACGAGGCGAGCGCGGCACCGGTGAGCGGGCCAGGGTTCGCCGTGTCAATCGCGATGCCAAGCTGCATGAGCATGTGGGCGACGAGGTTGACGACCGATTCGGTCGTCGCCGCGTGTTCCGTCGCCGCGTTGCCCGACGTGATGATGTTGAGCGCGTCGGGCACCGACAACGTGTTGTTGCCGACCCCTCCCGTCGCGCTCAGGTTCAACACCGCATCGTCGAGCCGCAGGCTGATGCACTTGTCGGTGAAGTTGAGCTGGATGAGTGCCGACCCGTCCTTCGTCGAGATTCCGATGACATCGGAGCCGATCTGGAACCCCGACGAATCGCCGTTCAACAGCGTCACGGCCCCCTTGCTATCGATGCCGATGAGCGCCCCGGTGAGCGCCGACCGAATCGTGTAGGGGCCTGCGTACTCATGCACGACCGGGGTGCGGCACCGGCGGAAGCCAAAGGTGTTCGTCGTCGGGTCCTGCCCGGCGATCGAATCCATGGGGAACTTGTCAATCGCGTTGTTGAGCCGACCGATGATGCAGCAGTCGGCCGTTTCCGCCCCTTCGGGGATTGCGACCAGCACCTCGTCGCCCTTGACGTAGGGGTGGAACTCCCCCTCGCCGTTGCCCGCAACCGACCCCGCCGTGCGGCAGTACACCGGCACCATCGACGGTTGCAGCATGACCTTGACGAGCGGCCCGTACTGCTCATCGAACACGACCTCGGGTTCGGTGTCGTCCTGCGTCTGCCCCTCGACGAGCCCGTAGCTGATCCATTGCCGCGGGTCGATACCGGGGAACCGCAACCCTTCGGCGAACGTGCGCAGGTCGAGGTTGAGTCGGGGCAACGCACCGGGTCGGCGGGGTCGGCGGGCCATGGCTACTCGCTCTCCACGTTGACCGTCGTCGGTTGCACGTTCAATGGCGGCGGCTCGATCTGCTCGCCCGGCGGCAGCACCTTGTCGGCACGAATCTCGATGTAGTTGATGAGTTCGAGGTCGAGCTTCACGCCCTCCTCGTTCGACCAATCCATCTGCATCGACCGCAACCGGAACGTCTTGGGCAACCCGATGTTGTTGACCGAATCGCTGTACGTCTTCGCGAACTCGCGCGAGTACCCGATGCGCCGCAGGAACCGTTCGGCGTCGGTCACGGTTGCGTCCTCGGCCTCGCCGACCGTGAACACCAAGTCGCGGTCGATGCCGACATCAACCGGGTCGCCCGGCTTGAGGTCGAGCAGGTCGGGGTCGCGGTTGCTGCCGCCGAACGAAGCGAGGTTCTTCGTCGACACCCGCACTTGCACCTCGTTGCGCGACTGCGTTTCGTAGTAGGTCTGCGCGATGAGGCGCAACGTCTTTTCGTCCTTCACGCCCTGGATGCGGACCACTTGCCACTTCTCGTCGGTCGCGTTGCCCGGCGGTGCCCGCAACACCCGGTCGCCCTTGAGCGGGTATCGGGCGACGAGCGTCTTCTTGCGTTCCCCGTTGTAGCACCGCACCTCGATGTTCGTCGGCACTTGCTTCGTGAACCGACGCCGCACCGACATCTCGGCGAGGTTGCGCCCGTACACGAGCAGCCGGTTCTTGAGCACCCGCCCCGACGGCAACACCCGCCCCGTGAACGGGTCGTCGGGCCGCGTGCCGTAGCGGTTCGAGTACTTCGTGTGCGGCGGTTGCACGATGACCGTCACGCCGTCGAAGTAGGCGACATGCCCGACCGCCCCGCACACGTCGACGATGTAGTCCCACACCGTGAGCTTGCTGTCGCCGCCCCCCTTCGGGGCCGGGCCGAGATTCGGCCGGAACGCCGTCTTGGCGAGGGCATCGCCGAGCACCGGCGGTGGCGTGCCGACCGGCCGATACTCGACCGCGAGCCCGCGGAACTGCGGGAAGTTCGCGAGGTAGTTTGCAATCGCCTCGTCGAGCGGCTTCTTGCCGTCGATGGTCAACGCGGGCGGTGCGGGCTGGTCGACGAGCAGGCGCGAGTTGTCGCTGCACTCCAACCGCACGATCGGTTCGTCCTCGTCGGGGAACTCCGTTTCAATGTCGTCGACCCACCCCTGGAACCGAAGGTTGGTTCGCGGCTTCCCGGCCGGGTCGGTGAACGTGTCGGGCACGACGTTCAACGGTTCGCCGCTACCCTCCGCACCCGATGCACCCGATGGCCGCGATGCACCCGCGAGCCCGCGGCGGAAGTCATCGGCCGTGACCGTGCCGAGGTAGAACTCGATGGCGCACGACCGGATCGCCCGAGGGTCGAGCGGGAAGTCGGCATAGCGCAGCTCGACCGACAGCTTGTTGCCGTCCCTGATGCCCTGCATGCGCAACGTCGCCGTGACCGGGATGATGCCGCCGATCTCGCGCGTGAGGTTGTCGCTGCTCGTCGTCTGCTGCTGCGGCGGGCCGCCGGGCAACGGGCCGCCCTTCGCCTTGAGCTTCCACGCATTGCCGTCCTTGACGACCGCGAGCGACGGGTCCTGCCCGGCACCGCGCATCGTGAGCGGCTTCTTCGCTGGTGGTGGCGGCAGCAACCGCGACCCGTAGTCCTCGAACCGAATCGACAACCGGACCTTGGCCGACGGGAAGTAGTTCTGGGGCGGCACTTCGCGGTCGGGCATCGGGTCACTCCCCCACGAGGTTCTTGATGGTGGCGAGGTTGGGGATGATGAGCACCGCCCCGACCGGCGGTGCGACCGCGAACGCGACCGGCGTGCGCTTGAGCCCGCCACCGACCGGCACGACCGGCGGCAGCGAGTTCTTGTTCACCTTTGCGATGGCGTACCCGTAGTCGGGCGTCTGGTAGAACATCATCGAGATCGACGCATAGGTGTCGCCCTTGCGCGCCACCCATACCCCGATGATGTCGGCGGGTGCCGCGCTCGACTTCGTGCGGCCCGAACCCGTCGGCCGCGATGCGCCCCGGTCGCGCGACCGTTCGAGCAGCACCACCGCCGAATCGGTCGCCTCGTTCACGTTGTCCTCGGTCGACCCGAAGTAGCTCGTCGTCTGCAACAGGTTCGACACCTTGTTCTGGAGCGCGAGCGTTTCCGGGGCCGGTTGCGAGATGGCGTCGCAGAACTGCGTGCACACCGCGACCGCGTTCGTCGCCGTGTCGACGCACTCGCCCGCGAGTTCGGCGGTCAACCCGCGCATCTTGAGCGCGAGGTCGCCGATGTGCTTCAGCCGGTTCGTGATGGCGTCGCCGAACCGCGTGAACGATTGAAGCATCTTCATCGGGCCGTTGGCGAAGGCCTCGATGTCGCCGAGCGTGAACGTCGTCGCGGGCGGGTTCTGCGCCCGTTTCGATTGCTTCGCCGACGCTTGGTCGCTGAGGGCCTTCGACACCGCGTCGGCGAACTTCGCCTTTGCGTCGCGCACCGCCGCGTCAACGTCCTCGCCCCGCAGCGCAATCGCCCGTTGCATGACCCGACCGCGCGAGATCCACTCGAACTTGATCTGCCATTGAATGTCGTCCATGCGGATATGCTTGAACGTCCACTCAGCGGCCCGGCCCTCGCGCATGATCGACCGCGCATCGTCGTCGGAACCGGTGGACCACGTGACACGCAACCGCGTGCCCGCGTTGAACAGCACGTCGAGGATCTCGCGCATCGTCGACGCCCGCACGATCGCCTGCTGCGGTGCACCGGCGGCCGACGTGAACCACGACGGGTCGACGATCATGCGGGTCGTGTTCCACTCACCTTCCCATTCCGACGGCAACTCGATCGGGCCGAGCACCTGTTGTGTCGCCTCGGCGTTGTTGCCGACGTACCACTTCGTGGACAGCCGCATCTGCGACCCCCAGGCGGCCCCCTGAAACGGCAACGCCGCACCGATGAGCCCGACCTTGCGCTTGTCGCCCGTCAGCTCCTCGATGACGATTGTGGATGATTGCTGAACCGCCACGCCGACCTCCCGTCGTCAATGCGCGGCCGGGGTCGTCGGGTAGCAGTCCGTCAGTGGCAGCCCTTCGCCCCGGCCATCGTCTTCGTCGCCCACGTCGCAAGGGGCGGCTCGCCCTTTGCGCCCTTGCCGCCCTTGGCACCCTTGGCTGCCGCGGGCGGTGCGGCCGGGGCCGTTGCGGGTGCGGCGGGTGTCGTGGCACCGGCCGCGGCATCCTCCGGGGTCATCGTCGCAAGCTGCCCGACCTGCGCAATGGCGTCGGCCAGCATCGACTTGATCTCCTCGATCTGCGCCGCGGCACCGGCCGCAGCCGTGATGTCGTCGTCCTTCTTCGCCTCCTCGGCCGCTTTCACGATGTCGTCGGCGGTGTCGACCGCCTCCTCGGCCGACGCGAGGATGGCATCGGCCGTCGACGGGTCGTCGAGTTCATCGATCGCGTCCTGCAACTGCTTGAGCATGTCGGGCAGTTCGTCGGCGCACGCCGTCGCCTGTTCGACGAACTCGGTTGTGCTGTGCAGTTCGGTGCCAGCCGCGGCCTCGGCCGCCTGCGTCTCGGGCGATTCGGCCGCCTCGTCGGCCGCCGTTTCCACGCCCTCCTCGGGTGGCACCGCCGCATCGGGGCCGGTCGCACCCGTCGCACCGCATGCCGCCTGCACCGCCGTCGTGCATGCCTCGGCGCATGCGTCGGCGACCTCGGGCGGGCATGATGTCGCGCATGCCGCCTGCACCGCCGTCGCGCATGCCTCGGCAAGCTGTGCCCGGCACTCCTCCTCGGTCACACCGCCTTCAGCGAGCGAGGTCGCGACATCGTTGCAGGCCGCAACGCATGCGTCGGCGCATGCCGCCGCGCATGCCTCGGCCGATTCGGGCGGGCAGGCCTGCCCGCATGCGGCCATCACAGCCTCGGTGCATGCCGCCGCGCACTCGGCGCAGACCGCCTCGACATCGGCACCCGTCAGCATGCCGGTGCCGTCGGCATCGTCGTCGTCCACACCCGGCACCGGACCAACCAAACTCTTGAGCAACGGCATCGGCATTGCGCACCTCGTCAGTTCCTTCGGCGAGGCTACCACGCCGCCCCGCGTTCATCCAACCCCGTCGGTCACGTACCAAACGGGCTCGTGGTGATGGCCTGCAACCGGTTCTCGACAACGCGGGCGATGTCCCGCTCGAACACGATCGCAACCCGGTCGGGGTCCTGGTCCCTGAAGTTTTGCTCGATCTTGAACGTCGCCGACCCGATTGACACCTCCGGGGCGGCTGGCTTCCCCTTGTCGCCCTTCGCCTTGTCCTTCGATGCGGCACCCTCAAGCTGCTTCGCGAGTTCGTCGAGTTCGGCCGACTTGCCCTTGATCATGTTCGCGAGGCTGTCCATCGCGTCACCGGTCAACGAGGTCGAATTGAGGAACGCGGATTGCAGCTCCTTGTTCTTGACCATCACGTTGGCGATATACACCGCGACCGCTTCGTTGTGCGTGCCGATGGCCCCGGTGAACCCCGTCGACAGCTTCTCCACCGCCGGTCCCATGTCGACCGTCTTGAGGTCAACCCCGGCCTTGCGCAGGTTGTCGAACACCGCCGCCATCTTGTCGAATTGCTCGACCTGCGCCCGTGCCGCCCGGTGTGCGGCCCACGTCGCGTCGGCGATCTCGCCCATCTGCCGGGTGTTCATCCCGGCCTCCTTCGCCCACTTGATCATTGCGGCCCGACGGTCCTCGAACGATGCGATCTCCTGCTTCGTCCACTCGCGCAGCATCGTGTTCTGGTCGTTCCGCATGCCCTTGAACATATCTGCGACCGCGGCCGCGTTCTTCGCGTCCTCGCTCGTCAGGCCGCCCTCGTCGATGAGCTTCTTGGCCTGCCACGCCGCGGCACCGACGCCCGCGACCGCGAGCGCGAACGCCCCGAGCGCGGCCGCTGCACCCGCCGCACCGGCACCACCCGCCGCGATTCCGAGTGCGGGCACACCCGATGCCGCGGCCGACACGACGCCCTTGCCGACATCGACGGCCGCACCCGCAATCGGGGCCGCCGTCTTCGCCCCGTAGATGAGGGCAAGCTCGGTCTTGTGCGCGATGATGAAAGTGACGACCTCCTTCGCGAACTTCCACGCATCGACGATCGCGTCCTTGATCTCGACCTGATGCTCCTTGATCCACTTGAACCCGTCGCGGATCGCCTCCCCGGCCGCCGTCACGGCCTTCGACACGTCGCCCGACATCGACTTCGCGAACTCCTCGACTTGGTCGCGGGACCGCTTCATCCAATCGACGAGCTTCTTGAGTTCGGGCATGACCGCCCGCAGCAACGGTTCGCCGAGCTTTTCCTTCGCAACCTCCCAGGCGGTGTCGAGGGATTGCACCATCTGCTTGAGCGACGGTTCCGCCTTGCCCATCGACCCCGCGAGCTGGTCGAGCCCGGTCGCGAGCGCCTTCGTGCGTTGCTCCTCGGTCATCTGTGCCCACAGCGCGGCCGCCTTCTTCGTGTTATCGCCGAAGATGCCCGTCGTTTGAAGGAGCTGGAACAACGACCCGCGGGTGCGCAGGATGCCCTCGCCCATCATGCCGAACTCGGTCGCGACCGCCGACACATCCATGCCCATGACGCCCGCGATCGTTGCCATCTTGCCGATCTGGTCCCGTGCCGATGCGACCCCGGTCGCCGTCGCCCCGGTCAACGTGAGTAGCTGGCGGAACCCGGCCTCGACCTGTTCACCCGCGACCCCGGCGTTGATGGCGATGTCGTCGAGCGCGTCGCCGAGTTCGTTTGCGTTCGCGTTCGCCCGCGCCCACGACGACCCCTGCGCGGTCATGATCAGGGCCGCGACCGCGTTGTCGGCCGCCTGCCCGCTCGCGGCCGCATCGAGGAACGACTTGCCGAAGGCGTACACCGAGTGAATCGCGGGCATGAGGTTCACGGCCGCGAACGTCGACAGCATGTTGCCGAACGCCGACCCGCCCGCCTGCGCCTGATGCTGTGCGTCGGCCGTCTCCTTGAACCCCGACTTGATGCTGTTGAGCGCCGCCGATGCGCGGTCATCGAGGGTCAGCGTGGTCCTGACGTTGACATCGGACATGAGGGAAGCGTAGCGCCGGGCCGCACCGCCCGGCAACCACCGACGGATGATCGATCATCCGTCGGGCCAGGTCATAGGTCCGTTTCCCGTTTCGATGACATCGGGTTCTCGGCCTTGAGCAGTTCCGACGTTTCGTGCACCCACGACCATAGCTCGTCCACCGGCATGTCGCCGAACGTCGCCGCTTGCTGGTGCATGTAGCGACCGAGATACGCCGCGCGCCATGCCCGAATCCGCATCATCTCGGACGGGTCGAACGATGACGCGATGAGTGCATCGAACCGGGCACCGTCGGCGTCGGTGCCCGTGAACTGCGCGAGGGTCCGAAGGCGTGCCCGCACCACGTCAGGGTCGAGCGTTTCGCCGTCGTCGTCGACCCTCAACCCGTCGTGCGCAGCTCGATGCAACTCTCGAAAAAAGTGCGGCGGTCATCCTCCGACAGCACGTGCAGTTGCGTGTAGATGCGGATCAACATCTGCCTGCACTTGCCTCCGATCTCGCGCCACCACTGGTCGATGTTGCCGGGGCCGGGGTCGCCCGACCAGTCGACAACGTGCCCGTCGACCGACCGGATCATCTGCTTGGCGAGTTCGTTCGCCGCCCGGTTCGGGTCGCCGATTGCGCGGCCGAGCGCCACCTTCTCGTCGATGTCGGTGAGCCCCCACACGATGCACTGACGATCGCCCCGATGCGGTGCATCGGTCCACTCGGCCTTGAACCGGATGAACGCGACCTGACGCCCGCGCGGGAACTTGAGGTTGGGCGGCACGGTTGCCCACTTCGGCGCACCGCCCGACCGTGCATCGGGTAGCGGCGCGAACTGTCGTGGTGCCGGTTCCTCCGCAGGCGGGCTCAGGTCATCGTTCGTCGCGGGGTACGTTTCGTCTTCGAGGGCGAGCGGCTGCTCCTCGTCGACGGCCGCGGGTGCGGCGGTTGCGGGTTGCTTCGTTTCCATTGTCCTATCCTCCCGTTGAACAAGTGGGCTGGCGGTCGGCAGGAGGTGCCGCGGCCCGTCGACCGCTGCGACCGAACCGCCAAGCCCATCCGTTGACCGTTGCCGGGGTCGCGACCGTCGCGTCACGGCAACGAGTTCTTCTGCACCGTCCGTTCGCTGGACTTGCCCTCGACCTTGACCTTCACGAAGTCGCCGCGGGATGCAATCGAGGTCGGCTGCGCCCCGAACCGCACGTCCTTGTAGGTCAGGATGAGGGTGTCGCCGTTCGAGTAGAAGTCGGTTCGCACGACGTTGAACACCATGTCGGGCGTCTTGCGTTGCGCCCGGTCGATGATGGCGGTCTGGAAGTCGACCCACGCCGCCTGCGTGACCTGGAACTCCAGATCCATCGAGTACCCGCGCAGAATGTCGTCGAACCGGTCGACGGGCTCACCGAGGAACCCGTCCTGCTTCGTTTCGAGCATGACCGAATCGTTGAACGAACCGATGGCCGCAATCGTTGTCAGCGGTTGACCCGCCTGCACCAACCGAATCTCGACCTCTTGACCCTTGAGTCTTGCGTCGGCCATGACCGCGCCTCCTTACGCCGCCTGAGAGATGTTGACCGTTTCGCCGACCTGCGTGTCAAGCACGATGATGTCCATCGACGGCAACGTGCGAACCCGCAGGATGATGCGGAACAGCCCCGCGGCAAGCGTCTCGGGCGTGTTCCCGCTGATGGCGTCGATGAGGTAACCCTCGATGCGCTGGTTCGCGGGGTTCGCGTCGCCCCGCAACGTCGACATGAACGAATCGATCTCGCCGACGATGAGCGCCCGACGTACCCGCGTCGCAAGCTGCTTGCTGAAGGCATTGAGCCGCAGGCTGAGGGTGTCCGTGATGAAGTCGGCCATGCGTTGCCGGTTGATGTTCTTGAGGTTCGGATTGACCAGCGGGTCGACCGACGTGACACCGGACTGGATGATGGCGACCCCCTGCTCCATTCGGAGTGACGCGATACCGGCCGCCTTGAAGGCCCGGTAGTCGCCGATCGCGAGGTTCTGCACGTCGGCGTTGCCCGTTTCGACCGACAGAATCTCACTCATGAAGTCGGTCGCCTGCCCCGGATTCTCCTCGGGCGGAAGCTGCGACAGCACCGACGCCACCCACAGGTCGAACCCGACATCGATCTGCCCGTCGGCCGTGAACCCCGGCCCACCGGCCGTTCCGACCGCCGCGATCTGCGGTACGTAGATGTGAGCGCCGGGGTAGCAGTACACGACCCGACTGTGCCGATATGCACCGACGCCGGGCTGCGCCGCAATCGACTTCGCCGCGGCACGGGTCGTCTTGAGCGGCGGCCGGATGACAGCCATGCGGCCGAAACACCCCTCCGACGAGGCCTCGATGACGTTCGTGCGAAGCGCCGTTCGGATGGCGTTCGACTGCCGTGCCGATGCGATGATGTTCGTCTGCCGCACGATGCTCGATAGGTTCTTCGTCGTGTCGAGCGCCGCCATGTACTTCGCGTCGAGCTGCGATTCGGTGAGCGCGGCCGCGAGCGCGAACGGGTTGATGACCGCGAACGCCCCGACGGTCTGGATCGGAAACGGCAGCACCGTCACCGACCCCGCACCCGCACCCGCCGTCAACGTGTCGTCGGTCGCCGGCCTCACCTTGATGCTGTATGGGCCGGGGTTGTCGGCCGTGACCGCGGTGGTCTGCGCCGTCACCCATTCGGTGCCGACGCCATCGCGCACTCGCGTGCCCGCGGGAATCACCCCGTCGACACCGACCGCGGCATCGGCACTCTGCCCGGCCGTGAACCCGAGCGCAGTTGCCGTCGTCGCCGTCACGTCGAGCGTTCCGGTCAACGGGGTCGCCGTGTTCGCCATGAGCAGCTTGTTGGTCGCCGAGTCGCGCGTCACGTTGACCGCGGGGTTGGCCGCGTTGATGACCGCATCGACCTCGGCCGACGACACGGCGTCGATGTTGCCGACGTTGCCCGTGCCGTTGACGACCGTGGGTGCGCCCGTCGTGCCGTTGTGCACGAGCAGATCGAAGCCGGGAATCGCCGCGACACCCGTGCCGCCGGTGAACTGCACACCGTTCGGGGCCGGGCCGGGCGTGTTCGTCTCCCACCGCACCCGCGTGCCGCCGAGGTTGACACCCGTCGACCCCGCCGTGCCGTTGACGAACGTCGTCGTGAGCAGACCCGCGAACTCGGCCGCAGTCACGGCATACACGTCGGCGACATTGTTCGGGCCGGGGTTGACCAGTGCAGCGGGTGCGAGCCCGAGCGACACGAGCACCGCGGGCGTGCCCGCGACGATTGCGCCACCCGCGCTGCTGCCCTTGCGGTCGGTGCGAATCTCGACCTGACCACCGTTGTCGAGCGCCGCACCGCCCGTGAGCTGCCCGTTGATGGTGTTGAGGAACGCGGCCTGCGTCGCTTCGAGGCCGGTGAAGATGATGGTCTGGTTGCCGGGGATTCCGTTGATCTGCACCACGAGGATGTCGCCAGGCAGAACGGCCGCATAGGTCGCCGCGGCACCCGTGATGCTCGCCGGGGTCGCCTCGATCGTGAGCGTGTCGGCGATTGCTTGGTTGTCGACCTTGCCGATGAACGTATCACCTGGCACGAGCGCGACCGGGAACGATGCGGCGTTCGAGGTCTCCGATCCCTTCGTACCCGACAACGACAGCCCGAGTTTTGCGAGCACGCCCGCGGGTGCCTCGCTGACAATCCGCACCTCGCCGTCGGTGCCGCGCACACGACCGGTGAACTGGATCGCACCACCGAAGTTGCTCGCGAACGTGAACCCCGCCGTCTGGTTGATGCGGCTGATGGCATCGGTGATGGTCACGTCGGTCGCGAGGAACGTGACCGTGAAGTCCGTTTCGGCATCGTAGCCGATCGTGATGGTGTCGCCGTCGGCAAGCGCCCCGACGAACGCACCGCCCGTGAGCACCGCGGCCGTCGCGTTGAACGTCGCGACGAGCGGGCCGCCACCAACGTCGGTCGTGATGAACTGCCCTGGTTCGAGGTCGAACGAGAAGTCGCTTGCACCGAGCAGCCACGCGAGCCGACGGAACTCGACGGCACCCACCGACGTGTCGACCCGCACGACGTTGAGCTGGCGGAACCGCTTTTTGGTCAGGCCGATGAACCCGTTGCCGTTCCAGTACTCGGGCGTGATGGCACCGTCGGCCTTGCGCGTTCGGGCGCACGGATTGTTCGATGGCGTGCCGTCGTACACGAACCCGAACCCGCCGAACGCCGCGAGGAAGTCGGCCGACGATGCGACCTGATAGGGCGTCTCGAACGGCCCATCCTCGAACTCGGCGATGAGCGTCACCATGCCCGTGCCGACCCCGGTCAACTGCGCCGGTGGTTCGCGATCGATGATGACGACACCCTCGATCGCCAGCAGTTCTTCCATTCCGGGGTCGAACGTGAATCGTCGAATGAACCCTGCGCCTGCCATGGTGCCTCCAATGCGGTGCCGATGTTGGGGATGCTGCCATGCCCCGTCCGGCACGTCTAGTGCCCGCTATGGGCCGTTCACTTCCACCTCCGCTACCTCGACCGACACCGACACGTCCACGTCGACGTTGCACGCCTCGAGGTCGACACCGACCGACTTGAACCCGACCGCGTTGATGAGCTGCACTTCGGCAACCCGCATCCCCACGAACAGGTGCCCGCGTCGACGCCCGCGCACCACGTCGGGGTCGTCAATGTGCTGCTGCCCGCTCAACCAGAACTCGCACACCCGGTCGTAGTATTCGGGGAGCTTGATGCGGGTCGAGTACGAATCGTCAGCCGACCGGAGGGCCGCCGATATGCCCGCGATGAGCGCGCGACGTTCGGCCCGTTGCGATCCCCACACCTCGACCGTGAAGTCCTCCGTGTACTCGCCTTGCTGCACGAGCACCGTGTCGGCCCCGTATACGTTCCAGGTGTCCTCCAACACCTTCGGCGGGCCGAGCCCAATCGGTTCCGACGTGCCGCGACCGGGAAGGATGGCGATGCCGGGAAACTTCGACTCCTTCACGTTGTCGGGCTGCTCGATGTGGATGTTCTCGGCGGGAACGCGGAACTCGATCGTCTGCCCCGGTGCGTTGCCCGGCCGACGGAACCGCAGCAGCGACAAGAACTGCCGGAACCGCCGCAGCACGATCGTTCGGGTATCGGTCGCTGGAAGCGGCTTTTCGGCACGCACCGGCCACACCCGCCCATAGGGCGATGTCACGAGGTCGAACGCTTCGTGCGCGATGAGTCCTTCGTCGGCCATGCCCATAGGCTACAGCCGTTGAAGCTCCCGCGCGACCTCCTCGCGAACGAACCGCGGAACGTGCTTTTCCGTCGCTTCCTTGAGGATGCCGAACCCCTGCCCGCCGTTGAAGATACCCCGGTTGCGCATCAACCGGGCGATGGCCCACGCATGCGCAACCGCATCCTCGGCCGTCGCGAGCCCCTTGCGCACGGCCCACTCGCTGAGCATGCGGATCATGCGGGCACCAACTTTGACGTTCTTGACCCCGTACTCGATGAACGCCGCGTGAGTTTCGAGGTTCTCGATGACCGCCCCGTCCTCGGTCGGTCGCGCACGCCACCCGCCGAGATACCCCGACGCCGCGCGGTCGACGGGCTTCGGGCTGCGCGTGGGGATGATGCGCAACACGATCTCCTGTTGCGTCCGCTGGGCCGCCGACAGCAACCCGCGCATCGCCGCCTTCCGCATGTCGCCCTGCACCTTCTCGAAGTGCCCGGCAACTTGGTCGAGGCGTAGCGTGTAGGTCGTCATCGGTCGTCGGGGTCGATGCCGTATTGGCTGCGGCCTTGCCGATCCATGTCCTCGCTCATGCGTTCGAGCAACACCGACCAGCACACGTCGCCCTCGCGCCGGTCGGGTTGCGCCATGAGCCGATACCGCCCGCGCATCGGCGGATTGTCGCCGCGGCCGTCCTCAACAACCTCCCAGAAGAAGTCGGTCGGTTCCTCGATCTTGGCTCCGCGCGGTTGACCGGGAACGGCCTTTCCCATGAGCTGGTCCGCGGTGTAGGTCACGGCAATCTTATCGACTCGCAATGTGCCGACGGGGAGCGTGCCCGCCGAGTACGGGTTGAACACAACCGTGCTCATGTCGATGACCCGCGGCGTTGGCAGCAATTCGAGCCGCGCGAGGAGGCGTTCATCGCCGTCGCCCCGTTCGGGACCTGCGAACCGGGTCCACACGAGGAACACGCGCTTGGACCGGAGGCCAAATTTGGTTGCGAGCTGCCGGATGCGCGGCGCAAGCCGCACACCGAGCCGGTTCGCGAGCGTGCGCGACGCTTCGTTCGGCGTGAGCGGTCGCGGCCGCGGCATGTCACGGGCTCCCGGCGGGTGCAGGCGGTCGAACCGGTGTCGTTGGCACCGCGCTCGCCGATGATGATGCCGATGGGAATGGGTCGACGATGCCGCCCGCGTCGGGCGTGTCGAACCCCGGCTGCGCGGACATCGCCAAATGCGTGCGTGCGAGGCAATCGCGCGGGGTCGGGCTGTCGAGGCACACGGCCTCAACCACGTCGATGACCGTGCG
>Ga0116174_10000148_pt1 | contig 71789 bp, 60 predicted proteins | sample AD_UKC087_MetaG_FD_89801 | JGI IMG/M metagenome (GOLD analysis project Ga0116174, IMG submission 89801) | Active sludge microbial communities of municipal wastewater-treating anaerobic digesters from USA - AD_UKC087_MetaG | ecosystem: Engineered > Bioreactor > Anaerobic > Digestate | place: USA...
ATGAAAAAGCCACAATAACTATAAACGGTAACCCCGCAATACAAAAACCAGACCTAACATTTGATTACTATCTTAAAGTAGAAGATGGGGATGTTGAAATAAAAGTAGAGGCACAAGATGAAGCAGGAAATAAATCAGCCACTAAAGTAAATGTTAAGTATTATAAGGGACAATAAAAATCACACTAAAAACAAAGAACATGATCTGAGGATAAAACAGACTATTTATGAACTGAGATTCCAAAATAAACCCCATAACAAGGGACAAAGATAATAGCCAATTTTTATTTTTCTTGGCAAAATCCTCAAAAGACACGAACAAAACCCCCAATAAATAAACCAAAAATCCAAATACTCCAGTTGTAGCAAAAACAAAAAGTAAACTAGAATCAGACCCCGCCCCTGAATGCACATTTTCATTGTCTGGTGTCAAAAAACCATAATCCCTTTGAACATATCTATAAGTATTGAATCCCGTACCAATCCAAAAATTATCTTTTATTATTTTTACAGTATTCCCCCAGGAATCCAATCTAAGACTTGCAGAATCAGCAGGGTCTGTAATACCAGATAACCTGGTTTGAACTCTAGGAACAGCAAAATAAGCCAAAAAAGCTACAAAAAAAGCACTGATCAATAAAACTCTAGACTTAAATAATCCGTATATTAACACCACCACTCCAAACATTCCCCAAGCACTTCTAGAAAATGTCAAAACAAGAGCAATTAGTAGAATTAGGAAAAATACAACATCTCTTATCTCAAATTTACTGCTTTTTTTATTAACTGAGTAAAACTTGTCAAATAACAGAGTTAAACATAAAACGCAGTAAGCACCAACAAAATTTGGGTCAAAAAATGTTGATGCCAAACGATTTTTATGAGGATCCCACCCAAGATCTGGATCTAAAGTTGTAAAGTCAGGCAGAATTATCAGTTGAATGACGCCTAAAAAAGCTAAAACTACTCCCGACACAACAAATGACCTAAAAACTTTTTCTCTAGACATCATTTTATTTTCAATAATGTTAAAAACCATAATTCCAGAAAACAAGTAAATAATAAATCTAAAAAGATAAAACCCGCTTATTAATAACTCGTCAGATTTAAAGTTGGGAGAGGCCAGCAATAACGATATACCAGCAATAAAAGAAAAAATAATAAAAAGATATGATTTTTTTGGTAATTTAAGAGATTTCTTTACTAATAAAAAATAAACAAGCCAAAAAATTGTAAAAATAAGGACAGCTATATCAAACAAATAAACACTTAAACCAAAATTTTTAAAGACAGAAGTTACTTGGTTCAAGATAACAAGCAGTAAGGTGGTATAAAAACTAATTTGTGCCATATTTAAGCTTCCATGACTTTTTAGCAAAAAACGCAAGTAGAATCAAAACTATACATTCTGAAAATACTGTTATCCAAGATGCTGCATAAAAAGAGTATTTAGGTATAAAAATGAAATTAGAAACCATGTTAAATGTAAAACTAATCAAATAAACCCATGGAAGATACTTTTGGTAACCTAAAGTTACAATTAACCACGAAACAGGGGAAGTTAAATAAAATATAAAAAGACCAGACGATAGAATTCTTAAAACACCTATAGACTGGGAAAACTCACTCCCCCCAAGAAATTTTATTGCCAAGGGAGAAAAAACAACACCTAAAAACCCAACAAAAAGTCCGGAGAGTGTTAAAAAATACATAACTTTAGAGAAAGCATGTTTCAATTCTTCCCTACCCTTATTCATTCTTTCAACCAAAATTGGGTACACTGAATTCATGAAAAATGTTGGTACAACAAGTAAAACCTCAAATACTTTATATGGAAGGGCGTAAACAGCAACACTTTCGGTATTATCAAGACCATATGATTCTGGTAATTTCAAGAATGAAAGCATCAAAGCATCTTCTTTAAAACTCATCTGACTAAAAAGGAACATTATCCCTATAGGTAAAGATGTAGTAATAAGATATTTCCAAAGAACTGGATCATATGAAAACTCAGGCCTTACACCCATTTTTCTAACAAAAAACATACTTAACAAAAATGTAACTAAACCGCCCAAAACATATGAAAAATTAACCCATGTAATATTTATTCTTAAATATGAAAAAAGGGCCACTAACCCGAGGATTAACAAATATCCAACAGTGTAAGCAATTGTTGAAAAATCGTACCTCAGCTTAACTTGAAAAAATATGTTGGTAGTTGAGTAAAGAGATTGAGTTATAAGCAAAAACATTCCTAACCTTATACCAAACTCTAAGTCTCTTGAGTACGGAAAAAGCTTTAAAATCCAAGATATAGCAAAAATTAAAAAAGCTGAAAAAATAAACCTCATTACCAATATATTTCCAAGATATTTATTAGCTTTTGACCAATCACTAGTTAGGTCTTTTGCAGCAATGGCGTTAATTCCAAAATCTACAATTACAAAAAATAAAGCTGGCCAAGACTGCATTAAACTAAAATAACCATAACCCTCTCTCCCATAGGTTCTAGTTATAATAACAACGGCCAGCATGGTAATAGACATGCTTACAACCTTACCCACTATTTGATATACGGTATTTTTAGCTATTTTATTTACGGTGCTATTTATCCTCATTTTCCTGACTATCATTAGAGCAGTTATAAACTTCTACGTCCCCTGTTGCAAGGGAAGGCGGGTCGCCATTTACTTTTTTCATCTTTTTTACCACGTCATAGTGATAATATGGAACTTTATCTTTATTTACCCAGGAAAAGTGGTCAAAAGGAGGATCATATCTTATGGTAAAGGGCATAACTGCCCTAACTCTATCATCTTTTAACCAAACTTCTTCGTAGGCCGTCTTAAAATACTGCGCCACCGTTTCTACGGGTTTATAAGAACCATTGTATTTTTCCCCCTCGGCATGGGCCCAACCCGTTTCTGTTATAAAAACTGGTAAATCTTTCTTAACACCAAGCTCGTTTTTTAAATATTCAAGCTCGTCTTCGTACGCTCTTATACTCCACCTACCCGTATCCGTTGGTTTTCCAGAAAAATTAGGTTGAGGATAGGGATGAGATGCCCACCCATCTAATTTATCAAAAATTCCCGGTACTGCCTCGTTCATTTTTTTCATAAAAACAAAAGCATCCTCATTATGAACATCGTCTGCAGCACTAACATTAAGAGCGCCATTGAGCATGTAAAAATCTGTATTTTCCTCCTTAAAAATCCTTATGGTGTAATCCAATATTTTCGCGTATTCAGCAGGATCCGCATCTCCATTCCAAAATTTATTATCGTTGGGCTCATTATAAACACTGATATATCTGTATTTTATGGGCCATATAAAACTGTTTAAAAATTTGGCTACCTCACGAGTTTCTTCCTGGTAATTATCAACATCCAAATCCCAAAGCTGTATAACAGGAATAAGTTTCTTTTTGATAAGTCGATCAAAAACTCTACCCCATTTTCCTATATCTCTGTCTTTTACTCCATATGGTATTAAAACGTAACCCCACTCACCACCACCTGAATTAACGAGATTTTGAGCTATTTCAAAAAAATCTTTATTTTCCGCATATATGTACAATCCAAACTTGTTGTTCTTTTCCCATAAAGGATCATCATGAGAGTAATAAACATAACTTATATTTTGGACCACGGTGCATAATTCTTCTTCATCCATATTTTCATCAGATGTAAAAGTAAAATTAAGCTTTATATCATTAAGGTTTACACGCTCCTTTTTGGCAAAAAAACTTTTGTACAATATAACCCCCATAAATACAGAAATGGCTAAAGATATAAAAAAATACAACCAAAATTTTATTTTCTTCTTACTACCCATCTGCATTATTTTATCATTTTAAAAAGCAGAGGATTGTTTCACTGTAATCGTGTAGAATTTTAGTTGAATGAAAAAAGAACTGAAACTGTCTATAACAATATTGTCTTTTTCGTTAATCCTTTTAACGGCTCTGGTGGTAGTTAAGAATAAAAATAATAATGTTGAATGGAATGTAATATCCCCCCTATCGAGCAATAAGAGTGTCTTAGCTTTCTCCACCAAAGATGAAAAACCAAAAAAGATAATATACGGATACTTACCATACTGGAGCATCGAAAAAATGAAGTATCTACAATTAGATAAACTTACAGATATCGCATATTTTGGTCTTTATCTTGATAAAGATGGAAATTTTGTAAAAACTAAGGAGGGAGAGGGTGGGGATTTAGTACAAGAGCCGGGTTATAGTAATTGGAATGAAAATAAGGATTTAGATAAATTAATTGAGATTTCTAAAGAATTTGGGGTAAGGGTGAGCTTAACGGTTGTAGCTCATGTAGACAAAGATATTGATGAGTTTCTTAATTGCAAAGAGTGTTGGGTTACCCTTTTAGAAAATCTTAAAATGGAACTTGATAAAAAGGGTATAAAAGACGTTAATCTCAACTTTGAACATGCTGAAGGAACCGACGAAGGTATAGATAGGAAATTTTCTGAATTAACAAAATATTTAAATGATGAGTTAGATAAAGTGTACGGAAACTCATATGTTGTGGTATCGGCCTTTGCAGATTCAGCAACACAAAGCCGTGTTAGCTCTGACTTGGAAAATTTAAGCAGAGGTGCTGACGGAGTATTTATTATGGCTTACGACTACCATAGGCCTGTATCTGAAGAAATAGGCCCAGTTTCGCCAATACAAGGTCCTGGGATAGATGTTATGGAGACAATAAATGACTTTTTAACAAAAATGCCTCCTAACAAAATAATACTAGGTGTCCCTTACTACGGCTACAACTGGCTTGTTGATGATGAATCAGAGTATTCAAAACGTTCTGAAGGATCTGATGAAAAAGGTTCCTCTGGAGCCCAAGCGTACGATCATATAATGGAAACAATTATAGAAAACAGACCTTCTATAAAGTGGAATGAACAAGGAAAATCACCTTATTTTACATATATAAGCAAAGATTCAAACCACTTAAGAACGGTGTACTATGAAAATGCTAAATCTCTAAAATATAAATATGATATTGTTAAGGATTATAATCTTGGCGGAGTCGGAATATGGGCTTTAGGATATGATGGGGGGTATACAGAATTGTGGGATCTTCTTTACGAATCTTTTATTAAATAATCCAAAAACCTAAAACGAAAAGTATTATCCACAAGACGATGACATAAACATATTGAAGAGGTATTGGTCCAACCCAATCCTCATGCCAAGGAATGTGTTTTTTGCTAAATTTTTTAAGACCATAGTACGGGTTAAAAACAAACCAAAAAAAGTCCTCTAGAGCTACTATAAGTGTATAAGCTGATAAAATAATTACTTCTGTACGTATATCCCACCTCATAAATAAAAATGGGATATGGACTAGAAATAGTACCATTGTGAAAAGATAAATGTGATACCCTGTTACAGGACCTCTAAAACCTGGGAAATTATCTAAAAACTTGAAATTTATTTTCCATGTAGGAAGTTTCTCTGCCCAACCATGCTTTCCTTCTGTCTGTATTTCAAAGACTGATAATAATGTTGCGGATATAAAACAAAAAATGAAGTATCTAATAAAAAAGGCAGTCATATATTATTTATACTACAGTTTTTGATATATAGCATTTGTGTAATTTATATTTTCGTAAGGTTGTGAGATACCCTAAGGTGCCCCGCCCCGCGTAATGCGGGGCGGGGCACCAGCCCATCTCTAAAGTTTCCCTTTAGTATAATAACTCCATGAGTACCAAAACTGGTATATACAAGGGGCATAAATTTCATGGAGACCCTCAACGATTTGAGGTAGTTGCTGATTTTGTATTTGATACCTTTGGAAGAAATATTGAATATATAGCTGATGTTGCAGGAGGTCGTGGAATGTTATCAAGAATTTTGAACAAAAAGTATAACTACAAATCAACTGTTTTTGATCCGAGAGGTTATACATTAGTTGGTGTAGAAAGTAGAATAGATGAGTTTAAACCAGAAGATGCTTCATATTATGATTTGGTAATAGGTTTACATCCTGATGAAGCTACACGTGTTGTTGTGGAATCGGCATTAATTACTAATACTCTTGTGGTACCTTGCTGTAATTTTTGGGATCAAAGTAAAAAACTTGGTAGAAATGCTCTTATTAAAGAGATCTCAGAATACTACAAGGAAAAAGGAGTAAGATATGAAAAAATTGAACTTGATTTTGAAGGACCAAAGAATATTGGGCTAGTCAGTTTTCATCAGAAATAGTGTGTAAAAATAGAAATGATTTCGATGTAACGGGGTTTTTGGTAGGCTCGTTAGGATTCGGTCACATGTCCTCGTATCTCTATGTTACTGACACTCCTAGAGCTTCGTGGTTCGCGACCCCGTCTCCACCACACTCTATTTCTGAAACAACAACTTATGCTTTGTAGTAAACCTGCATGTATTTTTCTAAACCAAAATCTCTATTCCAGCTTTGATCAATCCCAAAAGCAATTGAAAATGGTAAAAATTCGTTTGTAATATAATGCTCATTTAAAGGGTTCTTTGAAAGAAAATCGTACATGTTTTCGTAATCATTTCTCATTTTCATAACTTTCTTATCACTTGAGAGGTCGTAAAGAACCTGTCTCTTTGCAAACAGATAGAGACGGAAATAAGCATAAACAATGAAAATAAATACAGGATAAAATAAAATTGCTGGGAATAATTCTCTATCATTAACTGCTCTGATAATTCCCAAAAACAATAGTATCACAATCAACACGTCTGAGATTTTCTTTTTCTTTCTCTCTGAAGCATTATCAAGACTATCCTTAAGTTCTACTAACCTATTGTTGAAATTTGCAAAATATTTTCTATTTTTTGCCTCAATACCCGTTAACACTTCAAAACAATAATTCATAGTAAATTGAAAATTATCAGATTTTATTTTTTCACCTGCTTGATTTGAAGAAATCTCATTATTGTCGTTAAACAATTCTTTTATAAAAATCTTGTCAAACATTGAAGGTGGGGTTTTCAATCCTTTGCGAATGCCAATTAGGTTAGATGTCATATTATTATCTTTAAATACTGGAATTAGGTAGTTTCCTTTTATAAGGAAAAACACAGTCGCAAGTAAGTCTAATTCTGACACTGCACCATCTAAAAGATATCCGGCAAACACAGGATGATTGATTTTACTGAATTTTTTTGCTTCTTCTAAAGTAAACACAAACAAATTATAAACCAGTTCGAATCCTTTAAGAAACAGTCTATATACAAATTAGAATAATCTCTATGTTTTTTGTTATTTTTGGTGGGCTCATCAGGATTCGGCCACTCATAAAATTCTGCTGAATTTTTGATCAGCCCCACCTCGCATTCTGCAGGGTCGGCATATATAAATTCTGTTAGGTTTTTCATAATACCACCCCATCAAGATTCCGGCTCATCGCGAAGCGATGTAAAAGGAAGCGCAGTTCCGAAGTATGAGGAACGAGCAAGCGACTGCGTCACGTTAGTGACGTAAGAGGAAGCGCAGTTACGAAGTATGAGGAACGAGCAAGCGACTGCGCCACGTTAGTGACGTAAGAGGAAGCGCAGTTACGAAGTATGAGGAACGAGCAAGCTCTTATTCGAATCCTTTAGGAAGTGATTTATATACAAATTAGAATAATCTCTATGTTTTTTTGTTATTTTTTGGTGGGCTCATCAGGATTCGAACCTGAGGCCTTTGCAATGTGAATGCAACGCTCTAACCAACTGAGCTATGAGCCCCAAAACATGTATATTTTACTAATATTTATCAAGAAAACCTAGAACTTGTGATTTTCACCCATCCAGAATAATATTACTTTGTGAAATCGCGTAAAAAACGTAATAATAAAATTTCAGAATTTATCCAAGTTATTTTTATATTTTTGTTTGTTTTTGTGATCATTTACCTGTTCTTAGGCCAATTGTGCGAGGTATCTGGCAACTCAATGCTCCCAAATTTTAACGATAGGGAACAATTAATAGCTGAATCTTTATCTGTAAAATTGAAGAATTTGAAACGTGGAGATGTTGTAGTATTTGAAAGTCCTTTAGAAAACGACAAACTTCTTATAAAAAGGGTTATTGGGCTCCCAGATGAAACCTTTAAAATAATTGACGGAAAAGTCTACATAAATGGGAACCTTCTTAATGAAGAATCATATCTTCAAAGTAACGAATACACATCTATAGAAAAATATTTTGAAAATAACGTTGAATACCACATACCAAATGACTCCTATATAGTTTTAGGTGATAACCGAGATGAGAGTACAGACTCACGAGAATGGGGATATGTCGACATTAACTCAATCATAGGTAAAGTAATAGTAAAAATATACCCAATTAAAAGTGTGGGGATAATTAAAAGAGCCCGCTATTAGAAACTCTTTTTACTAAAATTTCTATTTCTTCTTCTCGGTCTTATTCTCAACAACACTCACTTTTTTCTTTTTTCTTGTCTTCCATGCAAATTCCACAACACCATCTATTTTTGATTGAAGGGTGAAATCCTTGCTCATCATAACGTTGTCTCCAGGAACAACTTCCCTTCCCCTTTGCCTCACTATTATTTGCCCCGCTTTAACAGGAGATCCACCAAAGACTTTGACCCCAAGTCGTTTTCCGGCTACATTTCCTCCCTGTGTTGCCTTTGAACCTCCCGCTTTTTTATGTGCCATTTTTATTTATCTCCCTTTGAAACTTTATCTTTTACTTTTGGCTTTTCTACAACCTTTGCAGGTTTCTTTTCAACAACATCTTTTTTGTCTTTTTTAACCTCTTTCTTAACCTCTTTCTCTTTTTCCTTTTCAACTGGTTTTTCAGAATCTTCCTTTTTCTTTGTCTTAACACCTATATTTTCTACTTTTAGTATACTAAGTGGCTGTCTGTGACCTCTAACCTTGTCGTACCTAGACTTCTTTTTAAATCTAGCAACTCTGATCTTCTTTCCAAGCTTTTCCTCTAAAACAGATATTTCAAAATCAACACCCTTAACCTCTGGCTCGCCGATGACGGCTTTATCGCCATCAAAATAGAACAAAACTTCAGCTTTAATGGGCTTCTGCTGTCTTTCCAATTCAATAATATCTCCCTCGTGGATTAGATATTGTTTTGACGCTAATTTTATTACTATATATTTTTCCATACTAAACATTAGGATATTACACTAATCTTGGGGTTTGAGCAACAACAAACTAAAGCTCTGAGCTTGTACCTACAATTATAAGCAAGTCGTAGTCACTATCCTCCTGTAAATCCTCCTTTACCTCTATATTTGGAAATTTAGTTACCATGTCACTATAAACTATGTCCTTGTAATCCCCCACCATCTCCTTTTTAAAATTCAATATTGTATGCTCAATTAGAGATTCCGCGGTATCTATGTTCAAAATTGTATAACCAAATTCGGTGAGAAATTCCTTTGTTTTCGCGGCTAAACCACTTACCCCAGCACCGTTTTCTATTCTTATCTTTAAGTTACCTTTTTTAACTTCCATATTAGGATCTTTATCTGGTTGAATAGGTTTCTGAGTGGTTTCATCGGGTTCCGCAGGTTGCTGCTGAACTGATTCACTTAAAACTTGGGTTTGTTCAGGATTGACGGCTAGAGAATCTTTTGAGTTATCTTTATTACCAAGACTTTTTATACCAAAATAAGCACCAACTAAAAGCAACAACGCCCCAACTATAGGGCCTACCACCGCCAAAGCGGAGGTTTTTTTCTCAGCCACAGGGAGAGGTAACATATTTAAAACATTAACTTGGCTATCAACTAAATCGGGATCAGAATCAAGCATAAACTTAAGAATAATGTTCAATTCAAACCCCTTAGGTGTTTGGTCATATCCATTAAATTCTGGGGGTTGTATCTTTTTGACTGAATATCCAGGCATATCAAAGTTTTCATAACCAAAAGTAAAAATATATTTAATGGGACTAGATCTTTTATAAAAGGATAGTTCTTTTATAAGAGCTGATAACTCCTCAGATGTTTTTTCCTCCTTGTAAGAACCTGCAAAAAACACACCATTTAATTCTGATAAAGCAACTACCTGGTCACCATCTAATTTTGATATAAAAATGGACGGATCGTTAATATTTTCATATTTGGGCAAAACCAAAACCCAAGGAATAACACTTTTCAAACTTACACCAACAGAGTTTGAAACATCTATATAGGCCGACATAACGTCTTTTCTTATACCTATAAATTGGTAAACAAATGGGGCTTTCTTTCTATAGGAAAAGAAAATATCATCTAAAGGTAAATCAGGATCTTTTGCTTTTATCTCAGATATAATCTTTTCTTCCAACTGCGAATCGTTCTTGGAAACAGTAACATATCTTAGAAAAACATCTTGCGGTTCTACAACAAAATTTAAATTAAGTTGTTTTTTTGGTAAGTCTGTAACTCGGTTTACTAAATCATCCAAAATATTGGATAAAGACCCGCTATCTATAATTCGTGAATCATCAACAACTCCCGTAGGAACATCAGCCATGGAGGTCTTAGGAGAGGCCTCTTTATCAACCGTAGAAACTCTTAGTACGTTTTTATTTAATGATATTATTAAATCCTGCATATAATTTATATTAACATAATTACACCTTCTCTACTTTTGTTTCATCACCAGGCATTATTTTTTCCACAACAAGCTTTGTTTCTATTTCCTTTTTAAATGTTTCAACAATCTCGGTAATTTCTGGATCATTTTTATATGTAAGCACTATCTTATCAGATACTGAAAGCCCAGCTTCTTTTCTTAAATCCTGAACAGATCTTATAAATTCCCTCAACCTACCTTCTTTTAACAAATCTTCTGTTATTTCCATATCTAACCTCACCAAACCTAATGCATCTACCTCCCAAGAACTCTTCTCGTCAAGGGAATCAACCTCTAACATATTTTTTACGTTTGTTTCCTCAAGTATAAGCGGGATATATTCTTCTGGAACAGATTTTTCCCTCGATACAGCAATATTTCCTAGAGCTTGTCTTACGGGAACCCCCTTTTCTACTCTAATAGATAAAACTTGGGACGACACGTCTCTTACCTTCTTCATATTTTCTAAAATACTTACGTCCTCCTCGGTAACTTCCTCATAAGCCGGGTAATCACACAAATGAACGGAAACACTATCTTCCTGGTTACTTAAAGATTTAAAGATACTCTCAGAAATAAAAGGTATTACAGGAGCAGCAGCTTTAGAAAAATCTATTAAAACCTTATATAAAGTTGAGAGGGCTTCATTATCCCCGCTTGATATCCTATCTCTAGATCTTCTAACATACCATCTGGAAAGATCATCAACAAATTCTTCTACAGAACGGACAACAGGAGGAATATTATAAGCTTCTAAATTTTTTGAGATATCACTAATAACCTGATTCAACCTGATTAATATCCATTTATCTAAAATATTGTCTGAGACAACATGGCTCTCTGTGCTCCATTTACAACTTTCTGCGTACATTAAGAAAAACATAGCTGAATTCCATAGAGGATTAAGTACATTTCTCACTTTATTTTTTAACTCTACTTCGTCAAAGTTAGCATTCTCACCCAACATAAGTGGTGATCCCATAAAATAAAGTCTTAAAGCGTCACCACCGTACTGCTCAATAACACCTTTTGGATCTGGATAGTTTTTGTAGGTTTTACTCATTTTTCTTCCGTCTGTTCCCGCTAAAACACCTGTGACAATAACATTGTTAAAACATCGGGTGTTAAAAAGTAAGGTGGAAACGATATGCATTCTCTGGAACCACGCCCTAACCTGACCTTTATATTCGACTATGTAATCACCAGGATAATTATTTTCAAACTTATCCTGATTCTCAAAAGGGTAATGTATTTGAGCAAAGGACATTGACCCAGCTTCCATCCAAGAATCTAAAACTTCATGTCTTCTCCTATATTCTTTTCCATCTTTTTTCAAAACTATTTCATCTATGTAGGGTCTATGTAAATCCTTTACTTTTTGGCCAGATAACTCTTCAATTTCCTTTATCGACGATACGACTATTCTATCCCCATCTTCAGATTCCCAAACAGGCATAGGTGTAGCCCAAAATCTATTTCTTGAAATACACCAATCGGGAGCTTGTTCTATAGTTTTTTCAAATATTCCATTCTTAACATGTTCAGGAACCCAGTTTATATCCTGATTATTTTTAATTAATTCACCTTTTATCCTCTGAACATCTATAAACCAAGAACTTTGAGACTTCTGAACCAATAAAGTGTTACATCTATCATGATAAGGAACTCTATGAACAGATGTTTCATTTCTAAACAAAATATTTCTTTGAGATAAATCTTCTAAAATCAAGGGGTTGGCCTTTAAGTAAAACATCCCTTGGTATGGGTTTTCCTCCCAATCCCCAGCAACAAATTTACCCTCGTCATCTAAGGCCATCATAAGAGTAATACCGTATTTTTTACCCATCTCGGTATCTATCTCACCAAAGCCCGGGGCACTATGAACAATTCCCGTACCTTCATCCATGATTACCATGTTTTCAAAAGAATAAACTTTAAACTCGCCTTCCTTTTTAGCAAAAAATCTATAAAGAGGATCATATTCCAATCCTAATAGCTCTTTACCCATAAACTCTTCTTCAACAATATAATCTTTATCCGGAAAAACCCAATCTAACCTGTCTTTGGCCACAATAAAGTGTTCATCATTATGGTTTATTTTTACATAAACATCAGTTTCGGAAACTACAAGGGCTCTGTTAGACGGCAAAGTCCACGGGGTCGTTGTCCAAACCAACACGATATTATTTTCAAACTTTCCTGACGTTTTTACTTTAAATTTAACCACTATAGAAGGGTCATTCTCATCACGGTAAGAGTTGTCCATAGCTATTTCAAAATCAGAAACAGGAGTCCCGCATGTAGGACAATACAGGGATGTTCTCACACCTTCGTATATAAAACCTTTATCGTATATCTGTTTAAATGCCCATATAACACTTTCCATATATGATTGGCTAGTTGTTCTATAAGCATTTTCAAAATCTACCCATCTTCCTATTTTATCTACATACCATTCCCATTCAGCAGAAACTTTAGAAGTGTAGTCATAACAAGCTTGTGTAAACTTATCCAATCCATATTTTTCTATATCTCTTCTCCCGGGAATATTAAGCTCTTCCTGGACTCTATTTTCTACCGTTAAACCATGGGCATCCCAACCCCAAACTCTGTCTACTTTTTTACCTTTCATAGTCCAATACCTAGGTAAAACATCTTTTGCCACTGATACTAGCAAATGCCCGTAATGTGGTAAGCCCGATATAAAGGGAGGGCCGTCATAAAAAACATATAAATCATTATTTGAGTTCTTCTCCAAAGATTTTTCAAATATTTTCTCTTTTTTCCAAAAGTTTAGAACATCCCCTTCTAACTCTGGTATTGATTTTTTCTCAGGCACTTTAAAAGACATATTTAAAATATTACATTAAAAACGCCCTAACTACACTAACTATATAATTTTTACTATTTTATCAACACTTTCTGGAAAATATGTATCTGTTTTTATAGCCCCTATAACTAAGACGTACAGCAAAGCAACGAGGAACACAAATATTAAAATTAAGAGAAAATAATATTTCTTCACGAGTGTTTATTGTTCCAAATAATGTCTTCAAATCCAAGCTTTTTATTTGAATATCTGGCTAAGACAAATAATAAATCTGATAATCTATTAAGATAAACTATCACAAACCCCTTATCCTTATTCCTTCTTAAATAGTAGATAACAAGTCTTTCCAATCTTCTGCATACAGCCCTACTTAAATGTAAAAAGCTGCTTTCTCTACACCCTCCTGGCAAAATGAAGTGCTCTAATTTATTATTTCTAGAATCAAAATAATCAATAACCTCCTCAAGCTCTTTTATCCTAACTTCCCACTTTTGCGTCATTTCGTCAGTTATTTTTTCATCTAAGGATATTATTGCGCCGAGACCTAATAAATCTTTTTGAACTTCCACAGAAACTTTTCTGATATCAGGCACTCTTGCAGAATGTAGAAAACCTAAACAAGAGTTGAGTTCATCAAATGTTCCTAAAACATCAAACACAAGATCAGATTTAGATATTTTATTTTTTCTTCTTGGCAATAGGGTAAACCCAAGGTCCCCCTTTCCCGTATATATATTAGACATAGTTTAGGGACAGGAATGACACAAATATACCCCAAATCAAAAATCAGTCAATCAACAAACCGAATAACCACACAAATAACATTTTGCACAACCCTCTTCTTTAACAAGGGAATAATTTCCACAGTCAGGGCACATATCCGTATTCCCAAAGGATTTTGGTGGCACATTTTCTAAGGAACTCTTACCTTGATCTACAGCAGGATTCCCAGTATCTTTTCCATTACTGTTCCAAATGTCACTGTTACCGTTTGGTAGTGAATACCCAAACTCCTCTGATAATACCTTTGCCACAGCATCTGGGATGGAACTTACCTTTTTCTTTCCAAAACCCACTGATCTGCTCCCACCAATCCCACTAAGCTGCGAGATAATCTCCTCAACTGTAAAATCTGAGGACTCTGGGACCCTTAACCAACCACTTACCAATCTACCAAGCCCTTCTGACAAAGCAGAAACATCGGAACCTGCTTTACCAACATTTATAAAAACTTCAAAGGGCTTACCGCTTGAATCTTTGTTTATTGTGATAAAAGCTTTCCCTTGGGGAGTTTTTACACTATAAGTAGCCCCTTCTAATCTATAATCTCTCCCAAGTTTTGTATCAGAACCTTTATCAAAACTTTCTTTTTCTACTTTCTTTTCATCTTTTTTATCGCTATTATCTACGTTCTCTGATACTTTATTTTCATTTTTATCCTCTTTTGTCCTATTCTCTGTTTTTTGTGTATCTCTTGTCTCCAAGACCACTTCTTCTCTACTACCTGTTACATATACTGTTAATCCCTTACAACCCAACTTCCAACCCAACATGTAAACTTTTTCAACATCCTCCTTTGTAGCTGTAGAGGGTAAATTACAAGTTTTAGATATAGAATTATCAACAAAAGCCTGTAAAGAAGCTTGCATATAAATATGTTCTTCTGGGGTAACATCCGAAGATACAACAAAAACATTTTTTATGTCATCAGGTAAACCTTCTATCCCTTGGCACGTTCCTGTTTGGACAACCTTATCTATTATTTCTCTTTTTTGTATTTCACTCATATTAAGATTGTCTAAAGCATTTTGAAAAGACGGACTTACATATGTAAGAGTCATTTTCTCCAAATCACCAGCAGCCTGATAGACGTTTCTGTAATAAGCAAGAGCAAAAACAGGCTCACATCCATAACCCTCTACCCCAGCCACTGTAGATATGGTTCCTGTAGGAGCTACTGTTGTAACAGCAGCGTTTCTTATCCCGTAAAGTCTAATACCATTGTATATACTCCCCCAATCAACATCGGGCCTTCCCCAATCGCAAGTAAATTCCCTTAATGGTTTTGGAGCTTTCCATAAAATATTAGAAGGATCGAAAATACTATCTTTTATTGATGGGAACGGCCCTCTTTCTTTGGCCAGCTCTATAGAAGATTTCATAGCATGAAATCTAATAAATTCCATTATTTGACCTGCTAAATCTTGGGCTTCCTCACTACCATACCTAACACCCAATGCATAAAAAGTATCAGCCAAGCCCATAATACCTAAACCAATTCTTCTATTTCTATGGGCAGACTCTTTTAACTGGGGAACTGCAGGAACATATTTATTAGCACTTACCACATTGTCCAAAAATCTTGTCGATAAAATTATTGTCTTCCTCAATTCTTCCCAATCCAACCTACCCTCACTACTAATATGCTCCGATAAATTGATAGAGCCCAAACAACAATTTTCATACGGACCAAGCCACTGCTCACCACAAGGATTTGTTGCCTCTAAATCATATAATTTTGGAACAGGGTTATCTTTGTTTGCTGTGTCTATAAAAAGAATCCCTGGCTCTCCATTTCTGTAAGCATTTTGAACTATCATGTCGAAAATCTCTCTAGCCCTAGGTGTTTCTATAACTTCCTTACTATTGGGATCAATGAGCTCATAAGTACCGTCTTTTTCTACGGCCTCTAAAAACTTATCTGTTACAGCAACAGAAATATTAAAATTAGAAAGAACACCTTCTTCTAATTTACAATCTATAAACTCTCTAATATCGGGGTGGTCCACCCTAAGAATTCCCATGTTGGCACCTTTCCTAATACCTCCCTGGGCTATAACCCCAAAAGCACCATCATAGGCTTTCATGAACCCAACAGGTCCTGTAGACAAACCGTTACTTGTAGAAATTCTTTCCCCCTTGGCTCTTAATCTAGAAAATGAAAAACCATTACCACCACCTGATTGTTGTATAAGAGTGGCATTTCTAAGAGTCTGGAATATCCCATCTGGTTCTTTACCCATATCATCAGAGATTGGTAAAACAAAGCAACCAGCTAACTGTCCTAACTTTGTCCCAGCTCCGGTGAAAGTAGGGGAGTTTGGGAAAAATTTCTTAGTAGATAGAAGGTTATAAAATTCTATAGATGTCTTCTCTACGTCTCTATAGGGCTCATCTGGTTCGGCAATAACGTTTGCTACTCTTTCAAACATGCCCTCAGGAGTTTCATCTAATTCACCAAGTTTATTCTTTCTTAAGTACCTCTTCTCAAGTATAGTTCTACTGTTTTCAGAGAAATTAATATTTTCGTTCTTAACTAAATCCTCTCCGTCATTAAAATAAAGATATGAGCTCATATTATTGACCGTGGGTTACAGACCTCTGCTGCCTAAGACAAAGGTCACTAACTCACAAAATTTTTACATCTACTTTAAAGGAAATTACTGCCTATGGAAAATATAACCATAAATTATCATTAATACCAAGCAGTGAATATTGGAGAATGGCTTTTATTTGCCCAATTTTTAAATAATATCTAAATTTATACCAACGTACATAGTAATGTATATGAAATTCTAAAAACCAAAATCTAAGACAATAGCACAAATGACAACTGCTAATATTGGGTCATTCATTTAGAAAAAACTAGAGAGATTATTTTCCTCTTAAAAATGCTGGGATATCGTACTTATTCTCAAAATCTCCTTCAAAATCCTCAGGTTTGAAAAGATCTTTTGGTTTTTCAGAAGGATTTGCTTTGGGCTCATCATTGTCTATTGAAACACCCCCCTCTTCCCTAGGAATCGGGTGTCTAACAACGGGCTTTTCAACAAAATTAAAACCCAAATCCTCTTGCTTTATATCAAACCCTGTAGCTATAACTGTTATCTTTACTTGACCAGATAACCTTTGGTCAACTGTTGTACCAAATATTATATTTGCATCATCATTTGCTATATTTCTTATTATATTGGCTGCTTTATCAACTTCCTTCATAGTTAAGTCAGACCCTCCTATTACATTGAACAGTATTCCCTTAGCATCTTCTACAGACTGCTCCAACAATGGGGAAGATATTGCAGCTTTTGCAGCTACCTCCGCCCTATCTTCTCCAGCACCTATTCCTATACCCATGAGAGCCGTCCCAGCATCTTTCATAATGGTTTTAACATCAGCAAAATCAACATTTATAAGCCCGGGCATAACTATTAAATCTGATATTCCTTGGACACCTTGATTTAAAACACTATCCGAAAGTTTAAAAGCCTCTACAATTGACGTGTTTTCATCTGCAACTTCTAAAAGTCTTTGGTTTGGGATAGTTATTAAAGCATCAACCTCTTCCCTAAGCTCAGCAATTCCAACTTCGGAATTTTTCATTCTTAAGGCACCTTCAAATGCGAATGGTTTTGTAACAACACCTATTGTTAAAGCCCCCGCTTCTTTTGCTATTCTAGCAATAACTGGGGAAGCGCCTGTACCGGTACCACCTCCCATGCCTGCCGTAATAAAAACCATATCAGCTCCCTCTACGTGTTCTTTTATAATGTCGGCTGATTCTTCGGCAGCTTTTCTACCAACTTCTGGATTAGCACCAGAACCCAACCCATGAGTCATTTCCTGACCAATAGGCAATTTCATAACTGCTTTGTTCACTGAAAGGTCTTGAGCATCTGTATTCACAGCTATAAACTCAACACCTGTTATCTGACCGGACTCTATCATGGAATTTATAACATTCCCCCCGGCTCCACCTATACCCAAAACCTTTATTTTAGCGAAATTTTCAACTTCAGGCTTTACATGCATTTAAATTATTTTTGGGCAGAAATTAAATTGAATTCCTAAATTATTATCAGGGCAGAAGAGACTTGAGCTTATCAAATATCTTAGAAGCTCCTTTCCTTATACTACCGTTTTTATTATCAAATGACAATAGATTACTACCTCTATACAATTTTACCCCATACAAAACAGCCCCCACAGCTGCGGCTGAGTCAGGTCCTTTGATATCATCTATAAGTCCTGTAACCCCTTTAGGAACACCTATTCTAACTGGCATTTTTAGATTAACCTTTGCACTCTTCTCAACCCCGGCCGTTAGTGCCCCACCCCCAGTGATAACAACTCCCGCAGGAAGTTTACCGCTCAGGCCAGCTCTCGTTACTTCTAAAGCTATCAATCTGAATATTTCTTCCAATCTAGCATTTATTATTTTATAAAGCATTATCCTAGGAACACTCTCAACATCAAGATCAAATTCTGAAACATCAAAATCTTCGCTATCGCTATGCATATCCACTTTTGAGATAATTGCCTCATTACTTAATCTTATTTTTATTTTCTCCGCATCCTCTAATCTTGACCTTAAACCTATGGCCAGATCGCTTGTTATCAACTTTCCGCCAATAGGCAAAACTACGGAATGAATAGGACTACCGTCTAAGAAAGCTACAATAGAAGTTGTACCACCACCAATATCAACCAGGAGTGTGCCTAATTCCCTTTCAGTATCTGTTAACACAGCTTCTGCAGATGCCAAACCATTGTAAACTAACTCATCTACATCAATAGCTACCTTATTCACACATTTAGCAATATTTTTCATTGCAGTAGAAGAACCATGTATAACATTTGTCTCTACTTCCAACCTAACGCCAGACATTCCCACAGGATCTTTTATCCCCTCTTGTGAATTAACCACAAAATCTCTTGGAATAACGTGAATTATCTCTCTGGTGGAAGGTAGTGAGACAGCTTGTGCCGCTTCTATAACACGGGCAACATCTTCCTTTGTAATATCGGACGTATCATTTGGTGCAACGGCAACTACCCCATGAGAATTTAGATTTTCTATATGACTTCCATTTATTGTTACGAAAGCATTTGAAATTGAAACTCCAGCCATTCTCTCAACTTTCTCTATACTCTGAGATATGGCTTCAACAGAACTATCAATATCAACTACGTTTCCTTTATTTATACCTTTTGAGGGAACATTACCTGAAACACCTATTACAGAAACTCTGTTTTCCGATACTGATGCCACAACAGCACTAATTTTTGTGGAACCTATATCTATACCAGTGATAATTTTCTCTCTAGACATAATTTTTTATATGGAACTTAATCATATAATACTATTACTTTATCATATCTTAAATCAATTCTCTTGAGTATCTTACCCTCAACATCAGATTTTTTTACTAAAGCTTTTATAGTTCTGAGTGATTTTTCAATGTCTTTGTCGTAAACCATAAAAACTTCTGTATCTTTACCAACAAACAAATGCGCCGATGCCGGCTTAAAACTCATACTACTAATTTTTAGATTTTCTTTCTCAGCAAACTCTATTATTTCTATACTCACCGGAATAACATCCTTTTCTAAAAAAGTGCCCACCATAACAGGGCCTTCGTATTTTATTTTCGGCAAATCAAAAACACCACTTTCTACCACCCCAAGAACAAAACCCTCGGAATCAATTAAAAAATTTTCATCACCACTATTATATACAACAGCTATAGGAACTCTTTCTTCCACCACCACTCTAATCGAATTAGGATAGTCTCTTTCAACAACCACGTTTTTTGCACCTAAAAAACTTTTCCTAATATTCTCAGCCAAGGGGGCACAATCAATTAAAAAAATGTATTTTTCCGAAACGGCATTGTCAACAATACTCAGCACATCGTTATAATTAACAAAGTTCCCAGCTCCAATTATGTTAATTGATGAAACTTTAAAATACCCAGGAACATCAAACTTTATGAGCAATAAAACTACAATTAAAATAGATATAAAAAACACAAATATCCTCCCAAATAAACCGTGTCCTTTCCTAAGAAGTGATCTAGCAGTTATTGCACTTCTTTTTCTTTCATTTATACGCTTTAGAAGTATCTGGCTCTCCCTTGTAGCTTTTTTTTCGGAAGAACTTCCCATGTGTATTCGTCTGTAGTTATTGGTCCTTTTGCTAAATTTATTTTTTGGAGAATTTAAGAATTTCATCTACTATTAAACCTGCAGAATTTTTTTTCAGAAACCCAAAATCTTCTTTATTTTTTAATTTGTATACATTTATATTGGACAAACAATATTTAATCTTCCCAACTAAAGCTTCTGGGGTAAGTCCTTTCTGCTCTACTATCTCAGCAAGACCTGATTCTTTTACTACACTGGCATTAACAAACTGCTCATTATGAGAAACCCACGGTATGGGAATAAATATGGCTGGTTTCTCAAGAGATATAATTTCAGATATTGTATGAGCCCCAGACCTTGAAACAACAAGATCTGCTTTTGAATAAGCTTCCCCTATCTCATCATCAAAAACAAACTTTCTTAAGTAATAATTCCCTTTTGATTTTTTTTGTATATCCTCATATCTAGATTCTAGTATTCCAAAATCATTATAAACGGAATTATCACCGCACTGATGCACAACATTGCAAAATGACAAAAGAGATTCTAAAGAATCTCTAATGACGTTATTTATCAGATGTGAGCCCGTTTTACCAGCGGAGATATAAATAGTAGGTAGGTTTTCGTTAATGTGAAAAGAATTCGATTTCACGGTAAATATTTCTTCCCTAAGAGGGATACCAGTAAAGACAGTTTTATTCTTAGGAAAATATTTTTCTGACTTTTTCCACGATATCATAACTACTTTTACAAATTTAGATATCAACCTATTTGAATATCCCGCAACAGCAGTTTGTTCATGAGTGATAGATGGTATACCAAGAAAATAACCCGCAATAACCACAGGAGCGGCTAAATAACCCCCAAAGGAAACTATTATGTTCGGGCGGTTTCTTAACAAAAAAATTAAGGCCTGAAAAAATCCAAATGGGATTTTTAACAATCTTTTAATGTCGTAGGTTTTATATAATTTTCCAGCTTTAAGATTAAAAAAAGGAATCCCTAATTTTGTAATTTCCAGATATTCTAACGTGGGATTTACATCGTTCTTCATTGAGTGTTTGTGACCCATCCAAAGTATTTCAACATCTGGAATTCTATCTCTCAACTCTTTTATCACAGGTAAGGCCGAGCTGTGATGTCCTCCTGTTATTACAACTTTCATTATTTTATTTTAATACAATTCAGATTGTTTTTGAATGTTAGCCAATATACCTAAACCCATTAAACTGAAGATCATAGATGATCCTCCGTACGATATTAAAGGTATTGGGACACCTGTCATGGGTATTACTTTGGTCATTGAAGCAACATTTATGAAAAATTGAATCCCAAACCAAGAACTTACCCCAACAGCAATTAACTTACCAAGCATATCCCCAGAATTATTCGCTATTTTAAATCCCATGTAAATTAAATAAGAGTACAAAAGTATAACCGTGACTGTACCTATAAAACCAAACTCCTCCCCTATAATTGCAAATATTGAGTCCGATGCCACTTCTGGTAAATATTGGTACTTTTGTTTTGATTGCCCAAACCCGACTCCTGAGACACCTCCCGATCCTAGTGCTACTAACGCCTGGGTTACATGATAACTAGACTCACTATCACCACCTCCTGGTAACATTGCCTTTAATCTTTCTAACCTATATTTAGAAGAAACCATAAATAAGACTCCTAAAACAAACGCCCCTATAAAAATCCCTATGATAGGTTTTATTGGTGCTCCTGACACAAAGTAAACTATTGTTCCAAGAACAAAAACAAGAGACGCGGTAGACATATTTGGTTGCAAAATTATAAGTCCAGATAATATAACTGAAATTTTCAAATAAGTTAGTAAAGACTCCTTTTGATTTTCAGATTTTTTTCCACCTTTCTGAGATATAAGACTTAATTGAGAGGATAAGTATAAAACTATAGCTAGCTTAGATAACTCACCAGGTTGGAAACCAACTACACCAAGGAATGGAACTTCTGGTAACGGGGGCGGGTTAATGTACAACCACCTGTTAGCACCATTTATACACGGAGCAAATGTTGTAGAAGATGAGCAGGGTGCTAAACCCGCTATGGCTAATATAATTAGTGAGACTAAAGTAAATATAAATAAACCACGAGACACTTTTGAAATTTTTTTGTAGTCGAGATTATAGAAAATAATAAAACATATTAAACCCGCTACTATCCAACCAAGTTGCAAAATTGCAAATCTATAAGGATTTCCATAGAGATTTGAGGAAGATATAGACGTGGCATTGGCTATCATTAATAAACCAAAACCAAGCAACAAAAGCATCATGGTAAACAAAGATCTGTCACCATATTTCTTTTTGCGGTCCGCCTTCTTGCGCATTAATAATTATAGTTTAAAGGATAGCCACAAAAAACCCAACAAATGCAAAAAATACACCAAATAATACAAATCTTAAAGTTATCTTAGTCTCGGGCCACCCAAGCATTTCAAAATGATGGTGTATTGGAGCCATCCTAAAAAGTCTTTTGTGAGTAATTTTATATACAATCTGTTGCAACGGGCTCGATATACCATCTACTAGAAAAACTGTACCCATAAATAAAAACGCTATTTCTCTATGCATTACAACAGCCAAGACTGCTAAAACAGCTCCTAAAGCATGTGAACCAACATTCCCCATAAAAACCCTAGCTGGAAATATGTTGAAATATAAGAATGGAAGTAGGGCTCCAACAAAAGTTGCACAAAATCCTGCTAAAGAGTTATAGCCAAGAACTCTTGAAAGAATCCAAAAAGCTATAAAAGAGATAAGGGACAATCCCCCTAATAACCCATCTAAACCATCTGTAAAAGCAACAGCATTCATGACAACTATAAAAAGTAGGAATATTACTATTGGGTACCAAAAACCTATGTGAACATTTCCAAGAAGTGGGAACCATATATAATCCCACCCAAGTTTAAAATATGTCCAATAAGAAACAAACCCAGCTATTAAACCTTGGATAATAAATTTTTTATAAGTTTGGACACCATCCCCCTCAGAGCTTCCTAGAGCCCTAGTCACCTCTTTAAACAAACCCCAAATTTTTGCAAATATATTAAAACGTGATATCCCAGTATCTTTTCTACGAAAAAACCTTCCAAAATGGTATTCAAAAAATCCTGGTAATCCAGATTTTTTATAAACTTTTGTAAAATCATCAAACATTCCTAGCAAACCTGCTACTACGGAAATAAATAGTGGAAAAAGGGTTTGCGTTCTAGAACGGTTAAAAATCAAACTCACGACCCCAACTGTAAAAACAAAAACTAACCCTCCCATGGTGGGAGTACCTTTCTTTATTTTATGAGTAGCGGGACCATCTTCTCTTATATTTTCTCCCATTTGGAATTTATAAACAAAATTTATCCAAAATGGATAAGCAGCAAGAGACATCAAGCAAGCTAAAAACAATAAAAGAAAATCAAAAATTAATCCAACTGTTCCCATATTTTTGCTCCCAGTGATTTAAGTTTATCAACAAAATCTTCAAAATAATAATTTACATTTTCCAAACCTATTATCTCACTTTTTCCTTCCGCACATAGAGCTGCTAAAACCAAAACTGGGCCATTTTTTAAATCTTCTATAGTTAAACGCTCGCCTTTTAATTTTGTTGGTCCAGATATTTTTGCGATTGTTAAGGGCTCACCACTTTCCTCAATGCTATATGTATCATCGTTCACAACAGGGACTATCCCAACCTCAGATGGAGTAACTAAATCTATTTTCGCTCCCATCCTGTTTAAGTCTAAACAATAACCAAATCTGTCTGTGTAAACGGTATCGTGAACAATACTTTCACCATTCGCTTGAGTAAGAATTAACGTAGCTAAAGGTTGCCAATCATGTAAAAAGCTTGGGGGAGAAGATATTTCTACAACCTGTGGGACCAGATCTTCATCATGTCTCCAAATCCTTAGATCTGATCCCGAAAACTCAAACCTAACCCCTATTTTGTTTAAAAAGTTTATAAACTGTAAAACCAAATCTCTCTTTACATTTTTTATAGATATATTTCCTTTGGTTAAAACAGCTAAAGAAGCAAAAACCGCAATTTCAGTCTTATCTGAACATACTTCAAATGAAGTCCCATTAAATATATTGACCCCTTTTACCGTTATATCACCATTTTCTGTTCTAGTTACTTGGGCTCCTATACCACATAAAAACTCAATTAAATCATCAACCTCAGGATCTTGTGACGCATTGATTACTGTAGACTCACCTGGTAGAAAAACTGAAGATAACAACGAGTTGTCAGTGGCAGTGTGACTAACATTTTTAAACTTGATAATAGAACCCTTTGCATCTCCGTTATTTAGTATTTTCATGTAATAATCATCTTCCTCAATATCAAAACCAAGAGATTCCCAAGTATCTAAAAATCTATTGATTGGCTTGATTCTTCCATCAACAGATTTATATTTTGGAATAAATGCTTTACCAAATCTAAAAATTAAGGGCCCAGCCAACAAAGATGAAAGTCTATATTTTTCTCCAATTTCCAAAGGTACCTCATAAGAATTAATTTGGGATCCATTAACTAGTAGTGTGTTATTACCAACCCACTCTGCTTTACCACCAACACTTTCAATAACCTCTATATCATCCATTACTGATTGTACTCTGGGAACATTATTTAAAATAACATCCTCATTTGAAAACATAGCTGCAAATATTAGCTTTGATGCAGAGTTTGTAGACCCCGACGCTGTTACTGTTCCTATTAACGGAGTATTACCTTCAATAAAAATTCCTGACATATTAGCCCAAAAAGACTATGAGGAGGGAATTTACTATTAATAAAATCCCTGCAATTATAGTTGTAATAAAAATTATTTTCTCAAAACCTCTAAGGGATCTGTACATATTAAAAGAACTTTTGAGTGTAGATGATAAACCAGACGATTTAGATTGAATCAAAACTAAAACTATTAGAAGAGTTGAGACAATTAATTGAGATATTTTTACAAACTTAATCATATTTATTTTTTCTTTGAACAAAGACCCTCCAAAAACAAATACACGCTACTAGTTGCTAAGGCAGAAAAAACAAGTGACCAAAGGCTATCTAAATCTTTAGATGGTAGCACAAAGCCCAAAATATTCAAACTTTTAAGAGTTGTAGGTTGAAAAGATAGATCATATATTATATTGGTTAAAGCATAAAAAACTATTACCGTTGATATAAAAGATATTAGGAAAAAGACACTTCCGCTAGTTGGTAAAGATACAACTGACGCAATGGGTCTAAGGAAAAGATATAAAACTAAAAGAGCCACTATTGATAGGTATAACGTTTTATTTTCACTATAAGAAAAACCACCAACAGCCCAATCAGCAACAAACAGCGACAAAAATATGAAAAGCACAGTTCTTATAATTTTTTTCATGTTTGTTAAATTAAAGCCCAAAAAGATAAGTTTTACAACCTACCCAACAATAGTTTTCTTCATTAAAGTGTGATGATAATTTTGGGCAAATCTATGAGCTTCATCTCTTAAGCGAATAATGAGCTTCATGCCATAACCATCTTTTGGGTGATTAGCTTCCACAAAAACACCATTATCTTTATAAACAAGTGTCTCGTTCTTTTCTGCTATACCTACTAAAGGCACTTCTATATCCAAATCCTCTAGAACTTCCGTCCCCGAAGATACTTGGGGCTTACCACCATCAACAACAATAAGGTCTGGGAGAGATTTATTTTTAATACCAGACTTCAATCTCCTATACAAAACTTCGTACATCATTTCGAAATCATCAGGTTTATTTTTTAATTTTATTTTAAATTTTCTATACTCAGATTTATCTATTTTTCCATCTATAGCAACAACCATTGATCCCACAGCTTCTTTACCAGATATATTAGAAATATCGTAACATTCAATTCTTTTTGGAGGGGCTTTTAAAAAGGGCAAAAAACTGGAAATTTCTTCAATAGCTTTTTTACTTAGATCATCTATTAAATAAGGGTTATCAATATAATCTCTGGCGTCTCTAAAGGTTTTTTGCACATAATAGAATTTTTGTAGAATGTCTCTACAGACCAAAGCTTTCTCAAAGTCCTCTTCTTTAGAGTATTTTTCCATTTGTTTTTCAGTTCTTGAAATAAAAGAGGAGACATTACCTGATAATACTTTTTTAATCCCAGATATATTTTGCTTATACAAAGATATTTCGATCGTGGAATTTTTTAAACAAGGACTTGTACATAAACCAATGTGTCCGTATAAACACGGGGATTCTATCTTTTTATATTTTGTAAATTTTGAAACGCTACAATCTCTAAAAGGAAATATTTTTCTTGAAGTTCCAAGTATATTTTTAACAACAATGTTATTCGGAAAGGGCCCAAACACAATATCCGAACCTAAAAGCTCGGGTTTTCTAGCAGTAACAACTTTTGGCAGGTTAATTAATTTACCATTAATATCAATTTCTTCTTTTCTGATTACTATATAAATTTTGGATTTATCATCTTTAAGAACAATGTTGTACTTAGGTCGGTACTTTTTTATAAGCTCGGCCTCTAATATTATTGCTTCAAATTCTGAATCTACTTGTATAAAATCGAGATCGCTAATTCGTCTCACCAATTCCGCGGTCTTAAAATCAGACGGGATGTCAACCGAAAAATAGGACTTTACCCTAGATCTTAAGTTTTTTGCTTTACCAACATATATTACCTTTCCAGAAGAATCTTTAAAAATATAAGAGCCCGGAAGTTGCGGTAAGTTATTAACTTTTTCTCTCAAATTTGAGCTTTCCACACGCTTATTGTAGCATTTAATAGATGTTAAACGGATTCCTAAAGAGAAAATATACATTAAAAGTTATCACTTTTTTTTCATTTTTCATTTTATTTTTATCTAAAAACTTCTCTTTTGCCCAAGGAGAACAATTTTCTATAGACTACAACCTTGATTACAATATAGGATTAAATGGGGAAGCATCTGTAATGCATGAGGCCGTTATCACAAACCTTCAAAACGACGCTATACCAACTAACTACTCTTTTTCATCCAAGCAGTTAGAGATATATGATGTATCAGCACTGTCTAATGATAAGGAGGTAAATCCTAAAGTAGATAAGTTAGGTGATAGTACTAAAGTTGTGGTAACTATAAGAGATCACGCGATAGGAAAAGGAAGACAAAATAAAATAATTCTGAAATACAAAACAAAGAGTGTAGCTTCTAGATCCGGAAGTATATGGAATTTATACTTGCCAAAAATACAAGTTCCTGAAAAGACAACTTTATATAACATAAAAATATCAGTTCCAAAATCATTTGGTGAAAAGATATACATATCACCTACTCCAGTAATAGAAAGAGAAGAGAACGATCTAAACACGTATTATTTCACAAATGAGGTTTTGAAAACTGCTGGTATAACCGCAGCATTTGGGGAATACCAACCCGTTAATTTTAGATTGAAATATCAAATACAAAATAATTCCATATTACCGTCGGTTAAAAAAGTGGCCTTACCACCCGATATTAAAAAATCTCAAAGTGTAAGTTATAAAAAAATAGACCCGAGACCCGACAAAATAAAAGTTGATGGTGATGGAAATCTAATAGCTCACTATGTATTGAAACCTAAGAAAAATTTAGAAATTGAAGTTATAGGAACTGCAAAACTATATGGTGAGCAAATAAACCCAGATTTTGGGAGAAGTTTTAATGAGATACCAAAAGATATTGTTAAGAATTACATTAAACCAAAAAAATATTGGGAAATTGGATCCCCATATATTAAAAAGATAGTTCAGGAACTGAAAGATGAAAATATAAGTGTCACAAAAAGTGCTCAAAAAATATACGACTTTATAGTTCAAAACATAAAATACGATTTTGACGCGGCCTCGAATGGTTTGGTGGAAAGAGTGGGTGCAGAAGCAGTAGTAACTCAAGAAGGAAAGTGGACGTGTATGGAATTCACGGATTTATTTATAACTTTAGCCAGAGCTTCTGGGATACCTGCTAGAGAAGTAAATGGGTATGCCTTTACACCTGATGATAATAGCAAACCATTATCAATAAGCTTTAGTAAGGGAGATTTTTTGCATTCTTGGGCAGAGTTTTATGATCCATTCTATGGATGGGTACAGGTAGACCCAACTTGGGGCGCAACATCGGGCGTAGATTATTTCTCAAAACTTGATACAGGACATTTTGCTTTTGTCATAAAAGGTCTTAGTTCGGAATACCCCTATCCCGCAGGATCTTATAGATTTTCTGAAGATGATAAACTCATTGAGGTAGATTTATCAAAAAATATGTCGGAAGAATACTTCATGCCAGCAGTATCAATTAAAAAGGTTACTAATCTTAATCCCGTTCAAATAATAAAAGGAAGAATAAAATTAAAAATTGAGAACACTGGAGACATTACACTATACAATCTTGATGGGAAAATATTACCCACAAGAAGCAATATTTATCTATATGTAGATAAAAATTCCAACATTGTTCACTTTGAAGATATAGATGGAAATAAATATCAAGCTAAATTTTAATCAGCATACCAATCAACATTTAAAGCTTCGGCTGTGTGTGACTTTTTACACTTTTTCAAATCATCAACAGTACCCTCAAATAAAACTTCTCCTCCATCATCCCCACCTTCTGGACCAAGATCTATAACCCAATCACAATTTTTAACTATATCTAAATTATGTTCAATCATAATAACGGTATTTCCTCTAGCAGTAAGACGTTTACATATTGAAATAAGATTTTCTAAATCAGCAAAATGAAGCCCGGTAGTGGGCTCGTCCAATATGTACAATGTGCTCCCGGTGGATCGTTTTGATAACTCTAAGGCCAACTTTACTCTTTGGGCCTCTCCTCCTGACATGGTTGGAGCGGGTTGACCAAGTTTTATATATCCCAAACCAACATCATATAAAGTTTCCATTTTTCTTCTTATTTGTGGGATATTTTCAAAAAACTTTAAGGCCTCCTCAACGGTCATATCAAGAACATCAGCAATATTCTTTCCTTTATACTCAATTTCTAATGCTTCTGAGTTGTATCTCTTACCCTTACAAACATCACACTTTACATAAACATCGGGCATGAATTGCATTTCTATTTTTACCTGCCCTTCCCCTCCACAGGCCTCACATCTCCCACCTTTTACATTAAAACTAAACCTACCCTGACTATAACCCCTTATTTTTGCTTCCTGAGTTTGAGAATATAAATCTCTTATGTAATCAAATACTTTTGTATATGTTGCTGGATTAGATTTTGGAGTTCTTCCTATAGGACTTTGGTCTATGGCAATAACATTTGAAATATTTTCTATACCTGTTATCAAGTCAAAGGGCTCGGGTTTTTCTTCTATTTTTAATCCAAACATCTGTCTTAAACCTTGATACAGTGTATCCATTATTAAAGTAGATTTACCTGAACCAGATACCCCAGTCACACAAATAAACTTTCCTAGAGGAATATTAAGATCAACCTTTTTCAAATTTCTCCCAGTGGCGTTTTTTAAAGTTAAAAATTTTCCTTTTGTGTTCTTTTTCCTATTTGCTAATGATTCCTCCATAAGTAAATCTTCAAACTTTTTATTTCCATTTCCAGACGGTAAATTTTTCCCCACCACAAGTTCTCCAGACAAATACTTCCCTGTAATAGAATTTTTATCTTTTTTTATTTGCTTAGGGGTTCCTTCAGCAACAACCTCACCACCGTGCTCCCCCGCTCCAGGACCAAAGTCAAAAATATAATCGCTTCTAAGCATAGTTTCAGCATCGTGTTCAACAACTAAAACAGTATTTCCCAGGTCTCTTAAGTGGTGAAGGGTTTGAATTAATTTACTTTGATCTGTTTGATGCAGCCCAAGAGAGGGTTCATCTAAAACATATAAAACCCCGCTCAAACCAGAACCTATTTGAGATGCTAACCTTATTCTTTGGGCCTCTCCTCCAGAAAGTTCTGCGGATGCTCGCCCTAAGGTAAGATAACTTAAACCGACATCAACTAAAAACTTAGTTCTAAAAGATATTTCTTTCAAAATTGTACTCGCTATGCTGTTCTCTCTTGAGTTTAACTTACTAGGGAGGGATTCAAACCAGCTATTGACTTCTTTAACGGACATATGAGTCACTTCATCTATATTCTTTCCTGCCAAAGTAAAAGATAGTGACTCTTTCTTTAATCTAGCACCACTACAGATAGGGCATTTTTCTTTAACCATGTATTTTTCAATTTCAGATTTTACATAATCAGAGTTAGTTTCTTTATATCTTCTTTGTAGGTTTGGTATAACACCTTCGAAACCTGCATCATAAGATCTCTTTTGCCCTTCTTGGTTTACAAAATATACCTTATATTTTTTCCCTGGAGTTCCATAAAATAAGACATCTCTAGCTTTTTTGCTTAACTCACCTATTGGCATATGTAAAGAAAAATTATTTTGTTCTGCAACTGACTTTACAACTTTAGAAGTCCAAGTTATATGCTCAAAAAGTCTGGTCCAGGGTAAAACACCTCCTTCAGAGATTGAAAGTCTAGGATTAACCACCAGCTCCTCATCAATTCTCAATTTTGTTCCTATACCATCACAAGATGGACACGCCCCATGAGGAGAGTTAAAAGAAAATGTTCTTGGCTCAATCTCTGGCAAAGATATGTTGCAAACAGGACATGCAAAATTTTCTGAAAACAGATGATCATCAAATTCTTTTGGTTGATCTGGAAATTCAAATGTTTTATCTTTTACAAAAGATACTAAAGCATTCCCCGATCCCATTCTTAAGGCCGTCTCTATGGATTGATATATTTGGGATTCTACTTCTTTTTTATCTCCATCTTTTTTTATTTTTTTATTATTTATTGTATGTCTAGAAACAATAGCATCTATACTGTGTTTGTTAGTTTTTATGAGATTAAAATCTTCAGATAAATCTCTAATGTTTCCATCTACCCTTGCTCTTACAATCCCCTGCTTTCTTAAATTATCAAATAATGAAGAAAACTCTCCCTTCCTATCTTTAACAACTGGGGACATGATCATAAATCTAACTCCCCGCTCACTTTTAAAATCAGTTTCTTGAGAAACTATCTCCATTATTTTTTCTACTATCTCCTGGGCTGATTGTCTTTCTATTTCTCTTCCACATTCTGGACAATGGGGGTGACCAATACGAGCATATAAAAGTCTTAAAAAATCGTATATTTCAGTAATTGTCCCTACTGTTGATCTGGGATTTTTGCTAGTAGTCTTTTGGTCAATTGCTATGGCAGGAGACAGACCGTCTATTTTTTCTACATCTGGTTTATCCATTATTCCCAAAAACTGCCTAGCATAAGCCGATAAACTTTCAACATATCTTCGTTGACCTTCAGCATATATAGTATCCATCGCTAAAGAAGATTTACCTGAACCAGACACACCTGTAAAAATAACCATCTTATTTTTTGGTATATCAAGGTCCACATTTTTAAGATTATTTTGTTTGGCTCCCCTAACTAAAATGTGTGAGATAGAATCGTTCATAACAAAGATATTGTACAGGATAAATAGATTAAATGTCTACGGGTTTTATTTGGGTATAGAAAAAGCCGAGAAAGTTTTTACTTACTCGGCTTTGCCGGAAATCAAACTACAGAGTCAATTAGCTGACAACCGCCCTCTCCTCCTTCATTTTTTGTGCTTTTTTAGATTTAATGATCTCACTGGCTCTGCAGATAGCCTCATCACATAAATCGTCAAAACCATTCTCTTCAGCGAAGTCGTGAACAAATCTACACTGCTTCTTGTTATCAGCACGTTTCAAACTTTCTTCAAAAGCTATTTTGGCCAGCTCAACGTCTCCAATCAAACGTCCTAACTTATTAAAATCATTATATGTTTCACACATTTCAAAAAATTTAGGAAAGAATTCCTTTCTAAGAACACTGTCCCTAGGAATACTAAGCATACTAATCAATAGAGATACCAACTGCTCTTTAGAACACATAAGTTCATGAGCTTTTCTAAGGTATTTTTCCCTTAAGGGATCTCCACTTTTAAGATCATCTACAATATCCATGCACCTATCGAACGGGCTTTTAGAACTACCTGTTTTCACACTTCCCATCTTTACTCTCCTTTTCATATGAAATTACGGTTAGTGTAGATAAAATACCGAAACCTGTCAAACGCCGTAAAAGTTCTCAGAGATAGATCAATTTTGATTTAATCATTTTTATCCTTGTCCTTATCACTATCTTTCTCAGGACATAGACTTTCAGGAATATTAGAACCCTTAATAAAAATCTCTGAATAACCACACTTTTCATCTTTTTTTACAAAAACATTCTCTGGTTGATCAAAAATTTCGTTATCAATTCCTTGCAAAACAACTCTCATTATTTTGTTCCATATTGGTGCCGCACCTGTTAAACCAGATGCTAAGTTTTGATTCATTGGAGACCCGTCATTATTACCAACCCAAACTCCTACCACATAAGATGGGGTGTAACCAAGAGCCCAGTTATCTTTAATATTGTTTGTCGTTCCAGTTTTCACCGCTATTTTATAACCTGGTATAGAAAGAAAATTATTAACCCCAAAAGCTGGTAATCTTGCGCTATTATCAGACAGTATATCCCAAATAATATAAGAAACTTCTGGAGTTAAAACTTGAACTTTTTTTCTGTTATCAAAATAAATACTATTACTCTTTGAATCTTTTATGCTTAAATAAGGTGAAAGTTCCTCATAATTACCTAACCTAGCTAGCGTTGCGTATAAATTCGTATGGTCCAAAAGCATAACCTCCTTACCTCCGAGAGTAATTGACAAACCATAGGCACCATCCGCAACCCAATTTGTAAGTCCCATTTCCCTGCCTTTGTTCACAATGTTATTAGGCCCAACGTCGTTTGCTATTTTAACTGCGGGAACATTATAAGAATTTGCTAAAGCATGTCTTAAAGAAATCTTCCCATGATATTTACCATCATAATTAACGGGAGTATACGGTTCAGAATCTTTAAATTTATATGTGATAGGAGAGTCATTTATAAATGTAGCGGGAGTGTATTTTCCTGACAAAGCTAGAGCGTAAGTAACGGGTTTTATAGATGATCCCGGCTGTCGGAGTGCTGTAACAACATCGTACGCTCCCCAAGTATCTTGAAAATAATCCACAGACCCAACATAAGCAAGTATTTCAGACTTTTTCGCATCTAAAACTACTGCAGCTCCATTTGAAAACCCAAGGTACGAGTTATTCCTAACTTCGGAAACAATTATCTCCTGCACTTTATCTTGCAAATCTAAGTCTAAGGTGGTGGTAACTTCTAAACCTCCTGTTTCTACATATCTTTTACCGTACCTTTTCTCTAAATCCTTTCTTACAAAATCAACAAAATGGGGAGCACGAATATAACCACCTTGATTAATAAAATGTAATTCTTCTTTATATGCTTTTTCAGATTCATCTTCATTTATGTATCCCAAAAACACCATTCTGTCTAAAACATATTTCTGTCTTTCTTTTGCGACATTAATATCTGATAAGGGAGAGTAACTGGTAGGAGCTGTTGGTAATCCTGCCAACAAAGATGCCTCCCCCAAAGTAATTTCCCAAACATTTTTTCCAAAATATTTTTGTGACGCAGATTGAACACCCCAAGAAGTACCACCATAAGAAATATTATTTAAATACATTTCCAAAATTTTTTCTTTAGAATATGTTGCCTCAACCAACAATGCCAAAACGGCTTCTTTTATTTTTCTAGATAGTGTTCTTTCTGATGTCAGAAGGGTATTTTTAACAAGTTGTTGGGTTATTGTGGAGCCACCCTGTAAAGAGTCCTTGTTGGTTATATTATTTTTTAAAGCTCTTATTATACTGTCTACTCTTATACCAGGATGTTGAAAGAATTTATCATCCTCAACAGCCAATGTCGCTTTAATCATATGATCTGGAATTTCATTTACGGTTACGGGGTTATAGTTTTTATCCACATATATTTCATAAAGAAGTCTGCCTCTTCTGTCTAATATTCTTGTAGATCTTCTATCTGTTTCTAAAGCTAATTTTTCAGGTGACGGTAACTCATTTATCCACCTTACTAATGTGATAGGAATTAAAATAAAAACAATTGAAAAAAGAATACCGAGCACAAACATTTTCTCTCCAAATGATAGAGAAAAAATACTCAGGACTTTCGACAAAAAATACCTTCTTTTAGGTTTCTCTTTTGGCAGATCTTTACCTGCCCTAATTGATAAAAATATTTTCTTAACATTTTCCCAGAAGCCAAAGAATATATTTTTAATAAGGGTAAATAATATAGTAGAGATTTCAATGACTGTGGACCCAATTAGAATTATAAACCCCAATAATTTTTCTAAATATTTCATAAAAATATGGGTGAGAATCTAAAAATAATATACCTCAAAAAATGATCGGGTCAATTAATATTTATATTTAAGTAGTGAGTTTTCTTATTTCTCTTATTTTATCTCTCAAAACAGCTGCTTTTTCAAAATTTAAAACCTCAGCTTCGTACTTCATCATATTCTCAAGATTTGTAATTTCTTTCTTAAGCTCCGATGGTGGAAGTTGTTTATAATCTACATCTTCCCACTTTTCCTTTTTACCTGATATCTGTTCTTCTATTTCTTGGTCTATTAATTTTTCTCTTATTGGTTTAACAATTTGCTTTGGAGAAATACCGTGCTTTTTATTGTAATCAACTTGAATACTTCTTCTTCTATCAACTTCTGAAATTGCTCGTGACATGCTACCAGTTATATTATCGGCGTACATTACAACTTCTCCTTGAACATGCCTGGCTGCCCTTCCCATGGTTTGAATTAAAGAAGTTTCTGATCTTAAAAAACCCTCCTTATCCGCATCAAGTATGGCAACCAACCCAACTTCTGGTAAATCTAAACCCTCTCTTAATAAATTTATCCCAACCAAAACGTCATAATCACCTTTTCTTAAATTATCCAAAATATCTGTTCTCTCGAGAGTATCTACATCAGAGTGAAGATATGTAACTTTTACATTTTTTTCTGCCAAAAAAGACGATAGTTCTTCTGCCATCCTTTTTGTAAGGGTAGTAACAAGAACTCTTTGTCCTTTTGAAACTTTATCTTTTATTTTTTCTAACAAATCCTCAATCTGACCTTTTGTAGGCAAAATTGTAACTTGGGGATCAGTTATACCTGTAGGTCTGAGCAGTAACTCCACTACATTTTTTTCAGATTTATTTATTTCCCATTCATCAGGAGTAGCACTAACATAAACGCTAGAACCCCTTCTTTTCATAAACTCATCAAAATTTAGAGGTCTGTTATCCAAGGCCGAAGGAAGTCTGAAACCGTAATTTATCAAAACCTCTTTTCTTGATCTATCACCATTAAACATTCCTCTAATTTGAGGAATTGTCATGTGAGATTCATCAACTATTGTTATGTAATCTTTTGGAAAATATTCCATTAAAGAATAAGGGGCATCTCCTGGATTTCTACCGTCAAAATATCTTGAATAATTTTCAATTCCCTTGCAATAACCTATCTCTCTAATCATTTCCAAATCATAATTAGTCCTCTGTTTCAACCTGTACGCTTCCAACTGCTTATTTTCCTTTTTCAATTCGTTAAGTCTTATTTCTAGATCATGTTCTATACAACTTAAAGCCCCCTCTCTCTTATCCTCATCTGTTACATAGTGTTTAGCTGGGTATATTATGGCAAAACCTTCTTGACTTTGTTGGTAAGGATCTAAAATTAAATTTTTTCCTGTTAATGGATCAAACTTAGTAATTTTCATTAACACATCATCTATTATTTCTAATCTTAAACCGTTGTCTTGATAAGCTGGATAAACATCAACTATATCCCCTACAACTCTATAAGTTCCTCTTTTAAAATCAAAATCTGATCTCTCATAGTAAGTTTGTCCAAGCCGTTTCAACAAATCACTTTTTCTAAGTTTCATTCCTGTTCTCAGCTCTATAGCTACTTTTCCATATTCTACTGGAGATCCAAGGTTATATATGCATGAAACAGATGCTACCACAATAACATCTTTTCTAGTCATAAGAGATGTTGTTGCTGAAAGACGTAACTTATCTATTTTTTCATTTATTGCAGAATCCTTTTCTATATACGTATCTGTTGAGGGAATATAACTTTCTGGTTGGTAATAATCATAGTAACTAACAAAAAACTCAACTGCGTTTTCTGGAAAAAAATCACGAAATTCTTGATAAAGCTGGGCCGCTAATGTTTTATTGTGAGAAATAACTAAAGCCGGTTTTCCTATATTCTTAATAACATTTGCCATGACAAATGTTTTACCGGAACCAGTTACACCCAAAAGTACCTGATCCTTACGCCCGGATTTAATATTTTCAGTTATTTTTTGTATAGCTTGGGGCTGATCCCCTGTTGGCTTAAACGGAGAAACTAATTTAAACATCGTAGAAATAATACCATAAACTCTTGACATCTTCGTGTATTTTTCGGTAACATAAAAACACGAATAAAAACCGTAAATTATTTAAATTAAATAAAGGAGAAAAATGAGCCCCGTAACTTTATATAAAAAACAAAAACAAATATTAGATTTTATATCCCAGTATATTCAAGTTAATGGACACTCCCCCACTCTCCAAGAAATAGCAGATTCGATGGGACTCTCCTCTTTAGCAACTGTTCATGAACACCTTAAATCTTTGGAGAAGAAAGGTGTTATAAAAAGGTATGACGGTGCAGTACGCGGTATAGAAATTGTAGACAATTCTGTTAATGCAAACCTATCGGCAGTTGAACTACCGCTAATAGGATATATAGCAGCCGGGGAACCTATAGAAGCAATTGAAAACGAGATGTCCACGGTCATGGTTTCTCCAGATATGGTTTCAAAATCTAAAAGATGTTTTGTTTTGCAAGTCAGAGGAACATCTATGATAGACGAGGGAATAATGGATGGAGATTATGTTGTGCTAAAACAACAGGAAACAGCCGAAAATGGACAAATAGTCGTAGCTCTTATAGATGAAGGTTTTGCGACACTAAAAAAATTCTACAAAGAAAAGGACGGAGTAATAAGATTGCAACCAGCTAACGAAGAGATGGAACCTATATTGGTAGATGCAGACCAGGTTAAAATACAGGGTGTAGTCACAGGTATCGTAAGAAGATATAGAAACTGACAATAATATATATAAAGTAGATGAGAAAGGAACATTTACAAATGGAGGAACAGGTAGTAGGCACATGTTTACACGTGATGAAATGGTACAGGATCTTTTTCTCGAGGTTGGTAAACCGTTTAACATGAGGGAAAGAGACTTGACTCCTCCAATCACTGAAGTAATTTACACTGATCTAAGAAAACGAGAAAAAAATGAACCTATGCCTTCTAATGTTAGTCTTATTAGAAACGATTTTACTAAACTAGAAACTCGAACTAAGTAGCTAAAGAAACAACAGTAATAGATAGTTTTAATCACATACTTTGCAAGGACGTAAGGAATTGGATGAGAGTCGTTTGAGCACTTGTGTTGTAAATAAACTTTCCCTAATGTAAAATTTATGGGTCTATATGTCAAATCTAATAGCCCCAATAATTTTATATTTAGAAAAACTTGCCCAGCACGTTCCTCTTGAAATATTTACAATTGTTGGAACATTTTTAGAGGAAGTTATAGCTCCAATACCATCGCCATTTGTTCTTGCGACAGCAGGTACTATAACAAAAGCCCAGGCCAGACCACTTGCCTACATAATATTAATCTCAATAATCGGCTCTGCAAGCAAAACCCTAGGAGGGTGGGTTCTATATGTAATTACAGATAAAATGGAAGATTTATTCACCTCAAAAATTGGAAAATTTATAGGTGTATCAAAAGGAGAAGTCGAAAAAATAGGAAAATATTTCAACGGCACCAAAAGAGACTGGATAGTACTTTTCACACTAAGAGCACTTCCCATATTTCCGAGCTCTCCCATTTCAATAACATCTGGTTTAATAAAAATAAAAAAGAAATTATTTCTCACCACAACCTTTTTAGGAACGATAATACGAAATTTATTTTATCTATATGTTGGGTATGCGGGACTGACCGCTTCAGAAGAGTTAATGACAGGATTAGAAAAATCTGAGAATATAGCAACTTTTATAACACTGGCTTTAATTGTTGGATTTCTTGTGTGGGGATATAAAAAGAGAAAAGAATTATTTTCGAACGGTACTCAAGAAAAAGAAGATCGTAAATTACAACAAGCAAAGGATCTCCTTAACTACAAAAAAGTTGATGAGCTACCAAAAGAAGAATCTGATGAATTTCCAACACTTTATATTTTTAGACACGGTCAAACAGACGATAACGCCAATTTTATATTTAGCGGAAAAAGAGAAGCAACATTGACAGATTTAGGAAAACAGCAAGCAGAAATTTTAGCTGAAAAAATTAAAGACATAAAGTTTGATAGGTTAATATCTTCCCCTCAAATAAGAGCTATAGATACAATGAAAATAGCAATGTCTAAAAATGAATCTGCAAAAAACTTACCAATTGAAACTGATGAAAGAATAAGAGAAAGATCGTATGGTGACTTAACTGGAAAAAGTAAAATGGAAATACAATTAGAAGACCCCGAAAAATTATTAAAAATAAGAAGAAGTTATGATATAGCACCACCAAATGGGGAAAGTATAAAAATGGTATGTGAAAGAGTTAGTGAGTTTTGTGACGATTTGATAAAAGAAATAAATGGAAAAAATATTAAGATAGGTATATCTTGTCACGGCAACTCTATAAGGGGCTTTAGAAAATATTTTGAAAATCTTGATAACGAAACGGTCTCCAAATTAGAAACGCCCCTAGGACAAGATTACGCATCTTATGTGATAAGAAAATAAAAAAAGAGATTAGAATCCGTAGAAAATTTCTAACAACCTATTATATTTAGCAACCCTCTCTCCCCTCGCAGGCGCTCCAGATTTGATAAAATCAGCATCAACAGCAATCGCTAAATCTGAAATGAAAGAATCTATGTTATCCCCACTTCTGTGGGAAATAACTATATCCATTTTTGATTTTCTGGCTAATTTTATAAAATCCAATGTTTCTGACAGAGTCCCAACTTGATTTGGTTTTACAATAACAGCACTAGCCATCTTTTCTTTTGAGATTCTTTCTAAAATTTTTGGATTTGTAACAACCAAATCATCTGCGACAATCATATATTTATCTTTATTTTGCTTGTAAAACTTAGTCCAGCCAAATTCATCTCTTTCATACAGAGGATCTTCTAAATAAATTATTTTGTAATCAGCAAAAAGTCTTTCATAATAATCAATTACTTCATCTGAACTAAGTTCCAAATTTTCTTCATCTATATGATACTTTCCATTTTCATAAAAAGATCCGGAAGCGATATCTAGTCCAAAAAACACGTTATTACCAGGATCATATTGCACAGAAGCTGCTTTTTCCAAGAAATCTAGCGCTGTCCTAGCGGACAAGCCTCTAGGTTCAAACCCACCTTCATCACCAACACCAGTCTCAAAATCCTCTTCAATCAATAATTTTTTTAAATCTTTGTAAACCACCACACCCATCTGAACGGCCTTATTAAAAGGAGTATTTAAGGCAGGTATAACCATGAATTCTTGAAAAGATAATTTATTTTTAGCATGCTCTCCCCCATTTATTACATTAAAAATAGGGGTAGGAAACTTTAAATCACCATTATTTTTCTCTTTTCCTGAATAAAGAACGCTTAAATATTGGTACAACTCCATTCCCAAAGATATTGCTGAAGCCCTGGCACATGCTAGTGACACCGAAAGTATACTATTAGCACCCATCCTACCTTTATTATGAGTTCCATCCATTTGAGCCAATGTACTATCTATGAATTTTTGATCACTAGGATCTTTACCAACTAAGACATCATTTATAGATGTTGATACAAAATCTGAGGCCTTATCTACATCTATATAAACAGCCTCGTTCTCACCAACCGAAGCTCCTGAAGGAACTGGCTGCACAGCAAAAGAACCATCGTCCAAAATAACCTTGGTCTCTATAGTCCAGTTACCTCTGGAATCCAATATCTTTTGGCTCCTTATATTTTCTATCTTACCTATTCTATTTTTATTTGCGTTTTTTCTTCTTTCCACCTTTAGTTAATACTTTTTTCTCAGCTTCATAAACAATACTTCTGGTCTTTTCAATAACATCTGGACTAATTGAAACGGATGTCATTCCCCACTCAACCATCATTTCTACCAATTCTGGAAAAACTGATGGGGCTTGACCACACACTGAGCATGTAATGTCCCTCTTTTCACAAGTTCTAACTATTTTCTCCAAAGACGCCAAAACGGCTGGATTCATTTCACTATATATATCTGCAACCTTTTCATTATCTCTATCAACACCAAGTGTTAACATTGTTAAGTCGTTTGTTCCTATTGAAACACCATCTATTCCTTCATCAATAAAATCATCAAGTAAAATAACGTTAGATGGGATTTCAACCATCATCCAAAACTTAAATGTCCCGCTTCTTCTTAACCCAGCAGCTGAAACTATTTTCTTAACTTCCCTTAATTCTTCAACTGTTCTAACAAACGGCATCATAACCCAAAGATTCTTAAGTCCCTTTTTGTTTCTTACTATTTTTATGGCCTCAAGTTCCATATCAAAAACATCACTATCTTTGATGTACCTTGAAACACCTCTGTAACCTATCATTGGATTTGGCTCTTCTGTTTCAAACTCCTCACCACCTTTTAAACCCCTATATTCATTAGTTTTAAAGTCAGTAAATCTATAAACAACAGGTCTTGGGTTAAAAGCATCCGCAAACTTTTCTAACCCTTCGGCTAATTTATTTATAAATTCTTTCTTTTTACCATCCTTAATAAATTTCCTAGGGTGAGTCCCTATATTAGCTATAATAAACTCAGCTCTTAGAAGACCTACCCCATCTGTATTTCTTGAAGCCATCTCTTCCGCCAACTCTGGTTCTGCTAAATTTACATATATTTTTGTAGCGGTCTTAATTTTGTTTAAATCAACCTCAGATTTTTTGACCTCACTGACGGTCTTGGTTATATCATCCTCGTATATTTTCCCTGAAGACCCATCAACAGTTACTACTTCTCCATTAGATAGCATTTTTGTAGCATTTAAAGTACCTACAACTGCAGGTACACCAAGTTCTCTACTTACAATAGCTGCATGACTAGTTCTACCACCAAGATCGGTAACTATAGCACCAGCTCTCTTCATAGCAGGAACATAGTCCGGATTAGTCATCTCAGCTACTAAAATATCTCCTTCTTTTACCTTACTTATTTCCTTAGGACTTTTAATTATTTGTACCTCTCCAGCAAAAACACCTGGGGAAGCTGCTAAACCATCAAGAATAACCTTAGATCCTTTACCTTCATCAACAACAACATTGTGAACTTTCTGCTCAAGAGTTGTAACAGGTCTTGATTGAACTATTAATATCCTTCCTTTTTCTATACCGTACTCTATATCTTGTGGCTTGCCGTAATGCTCCTCTATCATGGCTCCTATTTTTGCCAAATCCACTATTTGTTTATCAGTAAGTTTTTGTTTCTTTTTATATTTAGTGGAAATAGGTGTGTTACCATCCATAGTAAGTTGCCAATCCTGTGAGACTATATTTTTAGACAGTATTTTCCAAGATTTTTTATCTACTGTATATTGGTCAGGTGTAATTTCTCCTGAAACAACGGGCTGACCCAAACCGTAAGCTCCTTCTACAGATATCTCATCTCTATTATTTGTTACAGGATTAACTGTAAACATAATCCCAGACATATCAGATTGACACATTAATTGCACAGGAACGGCAATACCAACTTTCAAGTGTGAAAATTTGTTTTCTTGTCTGTAGAAAATTGCTCTCGCTGTAAATAAAGATGCCCAACATTTTTGCACATGTTGTGCGACACTTTTCCACCCCTTAATATTCAAAAACGACTCTTGTTGACCAGCAAAAGAGGCCTCGGGCAAATCCTCTGCAGTAGCGGAAGATCTTACAGCTACATATTTATCATTTTCCCCACACAGCTCCATATAAAACTCTTTGACCTCTTCGATTAATTCTCTAGGCATTTCCGCCTGCAATATAGCCGTTTTGATATTTTCTGATGCTTTCATTAATTTATCAGAATCATCAACATCTAGACCAGAAAGTTCGGTCATGATTTTTTTCTTCAGGGAAGTAGCGTTTATAAAATCAAAATAAGCTTTGGCAGTAACCACAAAACCATCGGGTACAGGAATACCAGCTTTTACCATCTCTCCCAAATTTGCACCTTTTCCTCCAACTAACGGGATATCATTTTTATTAACATCCTTAAACCAAAGGATGTCAGCAGTTTTTTTGTTCATATGAAAATGTTAACATCGAAAGTACACTTGAACAAGAGTAGATAAAGATCAGTTGGTATCTATAGGTATTTGAAAAATCATCTTTGTTCCTTTTGGCTCATTATCTTCGGCCCATATCTTTCCCCCATGCGCCTCAACAATGCCTTTTGATATAAAAAGTCCAAGACCCGTCCCTTTGCGACCACCTTGATTAGAAGCTTGAAAGAACTTTTGGAAAAGATGCTGCTTTTCTTCTTTTGGAATACCTACACCAACATCACAAACTTCAATAATACATTTGTTACCCTCTTTTCTTGCATTAATTGTAACTTTTCCTTTCTCAGAACTAAATTTTATAGCATTAGATATTAAATTATTTAGAACTTGTTTTATTCTATCCGGATCAAAATTAAAATCTGGAATATCAACATTAGATGTGCACTCTAACCCTACATCTTTTATCTTAGCTAAGGGTTCAAAATAAGAACACTCATCTCCAAGGACTAAACTTATGCTAGACATTTTTTTAGTTATTTCGAATCTACCACTTTCCATCTTTGATATATCCAAAATGCTTCCAACCATATCTAACATTGTTGTTGATGATACTTTTATTTGATTTAAAAGTGTATGTATTTGTTCAACTGACAATGAGTTTGTATTTTTAACCAAAAGATCGGCAGCACCATTTATTATAGACAAAGGGGATCTCATTTCGTGGACAATTATTGGCAAAAAATCTTCTTTTAGAACTTTTGTATCACCCTTAACAACTTTTTTTTCTTTAGGAGATCCCTTTGTTGATGAGAAAACTACCAAAGACAGAACCAACAACAAAACCGCTTCAACTATAATCAAAATATTTAATAATGTTAATTGATTCATATCAAGAGCTAACTCTCAGTCATCTTCACTGCAAACTCCTGACATTCTCCAAGATATGCAGCTATTTTGTCAGGTAGTTCCGATGGAACGATATTATATTTCATAAGATAATCGTTGGCTCCGTATTCCATAGCTCTTGATATATTTTCATCACTACCAAAGTTTGTAAGCATTATTACAACAGTGGATTTAGTTTCATCCCTTTCTCTTAACTCTTTTAAAATATCTAAACCGCTGGTCCCAGGTAAAACAATATCCAATAAAACTAAATCGGGGGTCTCGGTTATTATTTTTTCTACAGCAGAGGATCCGTCAGCAATTCTGATTATTTCATAACCCTTCATTTTCAGAGGAACTGAAAAAATATTATAGAAACCCTCATCATCTTCTACAAACATTATCTTCTTAGGCATGGTTAAATGTTACAAGATGATTTTGAACATGTAAACACAATGTTCGTTTGATGTTCTTAAATCAAGGTATTTAAAATGTTCTTATAATGATATAAATGCTTTGATCCAACACCCCAAAAATAAAATATACAGATTAAGTCCAACCTATACTCAGGTATATTTTTATTTTTGAAATTTTGTTCAAGAAAAGTATTTATGGACCTTTCTAAATGTTTTTTCTTTTTATGTGTAAACATTTCGCAGGGGCTACAAAATCCGCCTTTGGCGGACTTTACCTCAATAAAAATGAGGTTATTCCCGAGGGCCACTATATCAATTTCGCCTGCGTAACAAGTCCAATTTATGCAAACTATTTTGTAGCCCCTGCTTTTGAGATATTTAACAGCGAGTTGTTCTGATTCCGTACCTAACAACCTCCTGTCCACAAAACAAGAATATTAGTAAATTGATTTTTTATCAATATCTCAAAATCTAATAATAATAGAATTAATCTATTGTTACTTTTACTGGCTCCGATTCTTTTTCCTCTATAACAATATCTGGAGGTATTCCATAAAACTTAACAAGCTCTGACACCAAGTCCATCCATGTTGGTGCAGACGTTTCTGATGCGTACACTGACGTTTTCGGTTCCTCAAACTTCACTATCATAGATAGAGATTTGTTAGATGTGAGAAAACCAACAAAAGTAGCATTAGTTCGGCTTGGAGAGTATTTTCCACCCTCCGGTATTTGAGCAGTACCTGTTTTCCCAGATATTCTATAATCTTTTAAAATACAAAACTTAGCCTCACCACCCTCGGCGGTTTTTTCCAAAAGATTGACCATTGTGTCGGCAGTTTCCTTTGAAATTACTCTTCTAATAATCTTTGTAGGTATCTCGTGCTCACCTTTTTCGTCAATTATTTTTGATATTATTTTTGGCTGCACTAAATTCCCACCATTTGCAATAACATTAAAAGCATTCAAAACCTGAAGTGTGGTTGCAGACATACCCTGACCAAAAGATATATTAGCTGTATCAATATCAGTCCAATCTTTACTATCTCTCAATATTCCGGTATCTTCCCCCTCAAGATCCACGCCCGTTCTTGAACCTATACCAAAATTGTATAAATATTCATACAACTTTTTTGGCCCAACCTGATGACCTACCCAAGCAGCACCTATATTATTTGATTTCTGTAAAAGTTCTGTAATAGTTTGAACACCGTGATGCTTCCCATCCCAGTTATCTATAACATAATCAGAGTATCTAACCGGCCCACCATCAACAAAGGTTGTTGAGGGGCTAACTATACCTAAATCAATAGCTGCCGCTATAGTCATAGGTTTAATAACAGATCCCGGCTCATACGTGTCAGCTATTGCTGAGTTTTTTCTATCTACATTTTTTCTTCCTGTATTTGGGTTTTTTTCCTCTTTTTCATTAAAATTAGCAGGATCATATGTTGGGTAATTTGCCATCGCTATTATATCTCCAGTAAATGGGTGCATTACAATTATAGTTCCAGAGATAGCATCGTACTTTTCAACATCCTCTTTAAGTCGTCTTTCGACAATATACTGGACAGATCTATTAATTGTTAAAACCACATCTCTTCCCTGAACTGGCGGTATTTCTTTGTACTTCCCCATTAATATAGGGTTCCCAACAGCATCAGTATCCTCAATAATTTTTCCCTGCTTACCTCTAAGCTCATCGTTTAACTTACCTTCTATTCCAAAGTAGCCCACCCTCTCACCTTTCTCATCGCTAGCTACGAACCCTAAAACATGACTTGTTAAGGAACCCTCGGGGTAATACCTTACAGGATATTCTTCAAAACCCAGACCGTCTATCTTGTTATCTTCTATTAATTTTTTTTCCTCTGGAGTTATATCTCTTATGACAGGTACCCAGAATAAATCTTTTGAGATAGAAGTTTTGAAATCATTAAAATATTTTTCATACATTTCCTCCTTAGTATGAGACTTGGTTTTAACATTTTCTTCCTCAACACCAGCATTAGAACTATCCACAACTTCCGACTCGTCTCTAAACCTTATATCTGAAAGCAACTCTGCCAAATCTTTTGCTATTTTATCTGGATCCTTTATTTTTTTCGGCTCAGCAAATAAAAGATAGTTACTTCTAGCACCGGCCAACACATAACCATCCGAACTATAGATGTTACCTCTCTTTGCTGGTATATCAGACTGATCTAGATACTGGTCTTCAGCTTTAGCACGATATTTTTTGTGATCCAAGATTTGAATTTGAAACAATCTGAAAATCAAAAATAGAAAACTGAACAAAAATGCAAAAAGAACAACCCTTGTTCTCCAATCACCTTTTAAACCAATTTTCTTCCTTCGAGGACCCATAATTATTAAATTCTACATTCTACGGATATTTAATGCTAATACAGCTTGTTTTGGAAACTATTTGCCCAAAGCTACCTGGTCTACAGAACTTATATCGAGAGATATAACATTGGATTTCATTTGCACAAAACCGAGGTCTTTAGCTCTACTCTCAACATGATTTATTGATGACAAAAATGAATTTTCGGCCTCTATCCTACTAATTTCCTCTTCTAACATTTTCTTTTTGTAAGAAACCTCATCAAATTGGGAATTTTTTATGGTCAAATTGCTACACAAATAAAATTTAGCACCAAAACTACACACAAAAACAATTATTGATAGAAGAAACATAAATTTAAATATTTTTTCAGACTTTGTTTTCATCTTTTTCTATAAACCCTTAACTTAGCGCTTCTACTTTTGGGGTTATTTCTAACCTCCTCTTCGGTAGGAGCCAAAGGTTTTTTGACCTCATCTACACTAGGCCGCGCGCGGTGACTAAATTCCTTAGCCACCTTATCTTCCAATGAATGGAAGGTGATCAGCACGATCACACTACCAGGCAGCAATAGGCGCGCGGCCTGAGGCAGTGATTTTTTCAGGTTTTCAAGTTCGTCATTTACGACAATCCTAAGAGCCTGAAAGGTTCTTGTGGCAGGGTTTATCCTACCCCGTTCATAACCTGGAGAAGATACAGAATTTATTATGTCCACCAAATCTTTAGTGGTCTGTATTTTCTTCAAATTACGAGTCTTTACGATAGCTCGGGCGAATTTTCTTGCCATTTTTTCATCCGAATATCTGTAAAGCATTTCTGAAATGCTCTTTTCATCTAAAGAATTTATTAAATCAGCTGCGGTAACTCCTAAATCCTTGTCTAATCTCATGTCCAAGTCTTCATTAAGCTGAAAACTAAGACCTAAACCAGATTCTTCTAGTTCAAAAGAACTGTATCCAAGGTCATAGACAATTCCATCAACTTTTTCAAACCCGTTTTCTTTAGATATTTTTTCTATATTTTTAAAGTTCCCTAAAACCCCAGTAAAATTGTTCTTAAAGCCCTCTTCTTTAATTCTTTTTATAGCTCTTTCTAAAGCCCGTTCATTTACCTCTATCCCAAGGACTTTGCCACCTCTCCTTAAAATCTCAAGTGTGTGCCCCCCGTCCCCTAAAGTAGCATCAATGTATTTTTTTCCTTTTTCTACTTTAAGTTCTTGTAAAGCTTCTTTTAAAAGAACCGGCTCGTGGTATCTCATGTTAGTCCACTAAGCTTTGAGATATTTTTTCAGAATGAGCTATCCAATTCTCAAAGTCCCAAATTTCTATATGATCTCCAGCTCCTATTACAAAAACTTTCTTTTTTATCTGAGAGTAATCCTTTAAATTATTAGGGATTACTACTCTTCCTTGGCTATCAACTGTTGTTTCTACAGCTCCAGAGTACATATATCTCTTTAATTCTCGTGTTCTGGAATCAGATATAGGGTTTTCAACCTGCTTTTGGGCTTCTGCTACCCAATCTTCCTTATCGTAAACGAATATACATTTTTCAAAACCCTTAGAAAGGATTACGTCCTCTCCTTTAATTTGTTCCCGAAGTTTCTTGGGCAGGGCTATTCTCGATCCTTCGGTGATATTCGGTTGGTATTCCCCAAGAAACATTTTCATAAGTAATCCTAAAAATAACCTTCACCAATGTTCACCAAGTTATATCCACTATCCACCATTTTGGATCCATTGTCAATACAAATAAAACCCGAATATCAAGTCAGGTCAACATTTCTACAATTTGGGAAAGAACACCTTTTATGCTAGAATTACTCCCTAATATCTTAGAAAGGAAAGAAAAAAATGGATGGTAATGTAATAGATGTAGGACGTCTTGAAGAAGGCGTTTTATATGTGTCTAAAGGTGTGGACTTGATGGTTTTATCACGCATAGAAGTGCGTGATGATGGTGAGAAATACTACCACATGAACGTCTTCAAAGGCCCTGACTCTATGATTCTAAGTGAAGAACAAATAGAAGAACTGAAATTGAGGCGGTGGTCTAGATAAAAGTTACTAACCCTTGAAACCTGATTTTTTATAAAAGTCAGGTTTCTTTTTTATATCTTTGAAATTATATCTTCTATATTTACTCTTTCCTGATCCGTTGTATCTCTATCTCTTATTGTTACCGTTTCGTCTTCCAAAGTCTGATAATCTATTGTTAAACAATAGGGTGTACCTATCTCATCTTGAGCAAAATACCTTTTACCAATATTTCCTCTGTCATCCCAATCAACAGAAAATCCATTATCTAAAAGCATTTTATAAACATCCCTGGCCTTGTTTACTATATCTTCTTTATTTTTTACCAATGGAAAAACAGCTACCCTGTAGGGGGCCACTTTTTTATCCAATTTCAAAACTACCCTACCATCTTCCTCTTTATAACCATTTGTTAATAAAGCTAAAAATATTCTCGAAGAACCAAATGTCGGCTCCATAACATGTGGCACAAACTTTTCCCCTGTCTCTGGATCTGTGTATCTAAGGTCAGCACCTGATTTTTCAATATGTTTATTTAAATCAAAGTCTGTTCTGTAAGCCAACCCAAACATTTCTTTAAAACCAACTGCAAATTCAAAATCCAAGTCCTCAGTTCTTTTCGAATAATGCGCTCTTTCCTCGTCAGAATGAACTCTCCATCTTAATTTCTCTTCAGGAATCCCCAAAGATGTGATCCAATCAAACATTTCTTTTCTCCAGTATTCAAAAACATCTTCCCATTTTTGTTCATTAGGGTTAAAGAAATACTCAAACTCCATTAGTGTAAATTCAAGAGTCCTAAAAACGAAGTTCCCCTTTGTTATTTCATTTCTGAATACTTTTCCAACTTGACCTAAACCAAAGGGTAATTTTGGTCTTTGAGAATCTAAAACATTTTTAAAATTAACAAACATTCCTTGGGCTAATTCGCCTCTTAAATAATTTAAGGATTTGTTTTCTGGAACTATACCTATCTGAGTCTCAAATAAATTGTTAAATTTCCTAGGCTTAGTCCAATCTGTTTTCCCACATTCAGGACAAGGTATTTTATTACTTTGTATGATTTCTTCCATTTCATCTAAACTTTTCCCATCTGCACTAAATTTTTCGTCTCTGGCCTCAAAAAATGCTTCAATCAACTTTTCAGCACCTGTTCTTTGTTTGCAATTTCTACAATCTATAAGAACTTCATTGAAACTTGTAGTATGTCCTGAAGCCACCCAAACATCGGGAGACATAAAAACAGCGGTATCTAAACCGTACATGTCGTTTCTTTTTGTAATAAAATTCTCCCACCAAAGGTTTTGAATATTCCTCATCATCAAGACACCTAAAGGTCCGTAGTCATAAGTATTTGCTAAACCACCGTAAATTTCAGATCCTGGATAAACAAAACCCCTTCTTTTACACAATGACACTATTTTTTGTTGAAGATTGTCGGTTTCTTTCATACGTGAAGTATATCATCTAGTTATTGTATTTCTAGACTTTTAAAACGAGTTTCAAGTTTTCTCCCAACATACATTTTTAATATACTATCTATTTCTTTCGCAGATACTTGTTCTTCTTTAGATATTTTCCCATTAAAAATATTTTTTAAACTAATAGCAGTATCCTTTTTTATACCAATACCGTATTTTGAACACTTTTCACACTCTAAACACCCGTCTTCTATATTAAAAAAGTACTTATTCCAAGAATCATCTGCTACTCTTCCACATTTGCCACACGTATCAAATGTAATTCTATAACCTAATATATTCATTAAATTCATTTCAAAATGGGATACTACTAAATCACCTGGATACTCGTTCTTATCTAATGTTTTTAAACACTTTACAAAAAGGTTAAATATATTGGAAACCTGCTCATCTTCTTCAAGTGATTTATGAACTAATTCAGCTATGTAATAAGCTTTTGTTGATTTTTGCAAATCTTTCTTGAGATTTCTAAATGACTCTATGGTTTTTACTTCCTCTATGCTTCTGTGACCCAAATTTTCATCACAAAAACCCACTGATATCAAATTTAGAGTATCTAAATTACCACTTCTTCTGGAACTAATTTTTCTTACACCTCTGGCAATAGCAGATACTTTCCCATATTCTTTAGTGAAAAGAGTATAAATCTTGTCAGAGTCCTTATATTTAACGCTCTTAAGAACAATTGCCCTTGCGTTATATTTTTTCATACCAAGTTTATTTTACTTTCATTTCTACCGTAGTGTCTTTTATCAGCTCTATCTCTTTAATCTGTCCGTTGTAATTAACAGTGTGTTTTTCCTTATCTATACCTGATTGCTTCTGAATAGTTAATTTATAATTATTGTTGATAGCATCAGAAGGAAGATAGTACTTGAACGTTATTTCTTTTGACTCTCCAGGACCCAATTCTAAATAACCACTGAACCAAACCTTATCTCTTTCTTGGTCAGAAATGTTATAAGCCGGGGCTTCTGAGCCCTCCACAGATATGAGTTCTGACCCCGCCGGGGCGTAAACCCTAACCCAATCTTTAAATCTTTTTACTAAAGCCCCGTATTCTGAACTTGGTTGGGTATATGTATAGGTCAGTTTAACTGTCCTAACCCATCTATCATCCTGCTTTTCTAGTGAATGATCCACTTTCTTTGAAGTAAACCAGTTCGTTTTGTCGCCCCCAAGGTTAGTTGAAACAATCATTGAATAGTCTCCATTTACATCTTCTTTTACCCTCCCACCAATACCGTACTTATCTAATAAAGCTTGAACCTCATCATCAAATATATAAAACGAAATATGTTTTCTAACTGCTAAATCAATTCCCTTTTCTATTAACTTTGGCCATAAATTGCTATCAGATTCAAATACATTAATCAGCATACCTTGCATTAAATCCCCAAGAACTCTTTTTCTATTAGCCTGTTCAGCTAAAGCTAAGGAAGCTATCTTCTCTAATTCTAAAACTACGTTATCTTTTGTGTAAGTTATACCGTTAACAGTAACTGGTCCGGTAACTTCTAAAAGCTCGGAGATAACATTAGTGTCTATAGCTATAATTCCATTTACCGGTTTTATTTCATAAGGATTTATTCTTCCAGCCATATTATAAAACTTTAAAAACTGGTCCATGGAAGTTACAAAGTCGGGTGATGAGTTCATATCTCTGGCATACCATCTTTCAACTTTTAAAAGAGAGCCATAAACATAAGGCGGGTCCGGAAAATCTGTGTAAGCATCTATTTCATCTAAAGTAAGGTCTACACTATACATATCCTTAGATGAAAAATCAGAATCTAAAAGACCGTTTGATATCTTAAAAGTCGCATAATTAGTCATAAAACCCCCTGTAGGTCTCAGTTCTTTATCATTTTGCATTATTATCATGTACCTTTTTGTTGGAGTTCCTACAGCCAATACTCTAGGTAATATCTGAAGAGCTTTCTTTATGTCAGGGGCATAATCATCAGCATCTGACAAAGTATTTTTTACAAAATCTATATTAGATTTGATTTCAACATTTCCTATCTTTTCTGGGTATTTATCTACATTTACAGGCTCTAAAACTTCTCCTATCTGACTAACTTTTTCTATAACCCCATCCATTTCATCAGCCACTTTAGGCATTACAGATATCCAACCCTGAAATGCTTCCATCAAACCCTCTGCTTTGGGTAATTCTTGATCTGGGGAGACTTTTAACCCCGCAGCATCCGCAAAAGGAGTGATGACTTTTGATGCCTCCCTGATAGCGTCAACCCCGTACAACCCTGCACTTACAAATCTATCAAAATCAGAATAGTATTCGTTGGCTTTAAACATTTTTGTATTTTTGGCCCAAGCAAATTTCTCATCTTTATCATTTTTTACTTTTTTCAAATCGGCCTCCGTTTTATCCAAAACCTCATTAAGAGACACTAAGTCTCTATTTTGAAATTCATCACCTATAGATGAAAAGTCATCTTTAAGGACTTGAGCGTCTGCATATAAAGACAGTCCAGGTCTAATAACAAAAATGAACAGAATAACCAAAAACACTAGAAACAATCCTAAAAATCCAAAAATTATTTTACCCACAGTTCCAATCTTCCTTTTTTCTTTGGACATTTTAACTTTCTTACCCTTTGTATTTATATTTTTTTCCGTTTCAGGAGTTGCACCCCAAAACCTTGAATTTGCCATTAAACAGCTCCTTTTCCTAATAAAACTACGTACGGAGTTTTTAAAATTATCTTTAAATCATACACCAAGGACACATTATCAGCATATTCTGCATCTAATTTCAACCTGTTCAAAAAACCTATATCTGATCTACCGCTAACTTGCCAAAGTCCTGTTATTCCCGGCTTTACGCTCAAGGCCTTATCTATATAGTTGTTACCTTCAGGAAATTTTTTTAGTTGATTTTCCACCTCATCAAAGTAATAAGCACGTGGCCCCACTAAACTCATCTCTCCTTTTAGAACATTAAAAAATTGTGGAAATTCATCTATACTAGATTTTCTTAAAAAACCACCACCCTTAATTAATCTAGGATCTTCGTCTACACTGAGTTTATAATTATTTTCAACATATTTTTTGTATAAAACCTTATCTTTTTTCAGAAGCTCGTGAGCATTCGGATACATAGACCTAAATTTATAAAATCTAAAAGGTTTTCTATCTTTTCCGACTCTATTTGGAATATCTGCTAGCACAGGGCCATTTGGTGAAACAACTTTTATAAAAACGGAAACTGCCACCATAAGAGGTGTAAAAATTAATATTCCGACTAAAGCACCAAATATATCTAAAATCCTTTTTATGTATCTTTTATAGAACATATCCTAAAGACAGGTTAAAAGATATTATACATTATTCACTATATTTTTTATTTTGTCTTCAAAGACCAGCTCGTCAAACTCTTTGGCCCTAGTTATGCAATTTTCTTTAGAATACTTTTCACAATCAAAATTTCTCAAAATGTTTTCCAAAGAATCAGAAGATTGTTCTGAGAAAAACTCCCCCGTCACGCCTTCAACTACCGTCTCCCTGACACCACCTTTTCCAAAAGCTATTACGGGTTTTCCACAAGCCATTGCTTCCAGGGGGACTATTCCAAAATCTTCTTTTTGAGTAATAATAACTGCCTTACAACCACTCATTTCCTTAAGTTTAATGTCATCTCCAACAGGTCCTAACATGCACGTATACTTCCCAGCCAAAGACTTTAACCTTTCAACATCTGAACCTCCCCCAATAACATTTAATTTTAATCCTAAATTTTCACAAGCTTTTATTGCAATATCCACTTTTTTCCATGGAGATAAACGGGTAACAATTAAATAACTATCTCCATTAGAATATGTAACGTCTTTAAAACTACTAAATTTTATAAAAGGATGGATAATTTCAGAGTCCCTACGATAATATTTTTTAATTTTCTTTTGGGTATCTCTTGAATTAGCAATAAAAGTATCTACTCTTTTTGAAGCATTAAAATCTATTATTCGATAATAAAATAAAGGGAATCTTAAAAAAGATTTGGACAAAAATTTTATCGGCCTCAAAATTCCGTAATTTTCATTTTCAAAATAATCAAAAGGTTCCCAAAACATTCTTCCTGGAGAGTGCATATAACAAATATGTTTTGTACTAGGTTTAGTGATAATGAAATGAGCAAATCTTGATGAGCTAGATATGACGACGTCAAAATCAGTGAAGTCAAAACTCTCCAAAGCCAAAACATGTAAAAATAATGGTGCGTAATATCTATTTAATTTAACTGAACACGGAAATTTTTGTAAAAATGAACTTACTACTTTTCTACCTTTTTTTTCAAATCTATCTGACCACTCCTTTGAGATGACACTGGTATAAATAGGTGCATCAGGAAAAATGTCTGACAGTTTTTCCACAACTTTTTCAGCACCACCTTTTTGTATTAAATCATCACAAACAATGGCTAATTTCATTATGTATATTATACCTATATAATTAAGTGGATATGAAAATAGGATTAAACGGACAGGTTATTCAAATCCCTAACCCCGCTGGGCCAGAAATTTATACAATCAATTTATTTAAAAACCTAGCCCGTGTGGACAGTGAAAACGATTATACGATATATCTTGATAAAACTCCCTCGAAAGAATTTTTTGATGAAATTACAGGGGAAAATCCAAGATTTTCATATAAAGTAATTGGGAGCAAAAGATTATGGACACAATGCTATCTGGCGAAAGAGCTATATAAAAACCCAGTTGATGTTTTTTTTACTGCGATTCACACTATACCCATGATAAGAAGTAAGAAAACTAAATATGTGGTCATGATTCACGGACTAGAGCAAAAGTATACAAAGGGCTATAAAAATATTTTAAAAAGGCCCTTTATAGAAAGACCTATTAAATACGCTATTAAAAAATCTGACAGAATAATTGTTCCCAGCAATGCAACCAGAGACGAAATTATAAAAAGAAACTGGGGAGTTGGGAGAGAGAAAATAGATGTTGTTTATGAAGGAGTTTCTAAAGATTTTTACCCAAGAGAAGAAAAAGAAATTTTAGAAGTAAGAGAAAAATACAAGTTAGGTAAAGATCCTTACATATTTTTTGTATCAACAATCCAACCAAGAAAAAATATTCCAAATCTAGTTAGAGCTTTTAGTCAATTTATATATGAAAACCAAGACATGAAAAATTTAAAACTTGTTATTGCAGGAAAAAATGGTTGGGATTATGAAGAATCTTTGGAAGCACCACAGAAGTTCGGAGTGCAGGAAAGTGTAAAATTTATAGGAAGAGTTCCTTCAGAAGATTTACCAGCACTTTTCTCGGGATCAAAGGGATATGTGAATGTATCTTTTGAAGAAGGCTTTGGATTACCACTTTTAGAATCAATGGCTTGTGGAACACCAAGTGTTGTATCAGACATACCTGCTCATAGAGAAGTTGGGGGGTATCTACCTTTTTATGCAAACCCCTACAACGTTGAGAATATCAAAGATGGGATACATAAACTTGCATATTCTGAATGCAACAAACAAGAATTACTAGATAGAGCTGGTCTTTTTTCCTGGGAAAACACAGCCAAAGAAACCTTAAGTATGTTAACCAATCAACACATAAAATAGAAGTTATAGATTAATCAATCTAAATTAAGGTATGGGGATGTAATTTTTACCTAATTTTTTATTTTCAGATTCAAGTTCCTTAGCAATAGAATAACCCTGATCATCAGAATCCCTCATTCTTTTTAATGTTTCAATATCGGTAAAGATTACTTGAACCCCATTGTCTATCATTGCCTCAAATGCTGAATCATAATCCAACTTGCCAATGGGGTAAACGTCATTTCTAGACACCCACTCAACAATCCCCGCTCCTTTCTTAGGGTCAGTAGTAAATCCTTCTGGGGATATTAAATAAATTGTCCCACCATGATCATTATCTTCGAATCTCTCTCTATCACTACATATAAAATTCCAAGGACCTGGTTTATCAGGGTTGTTTGACCACTGAGATACTATTAACCAAGAATCATTTGTGCCTTGTAAAAGAAAGCAACTTGCATAAGCTTTATCTGGAGTTCCAAAAACAACCGGTCCTTCCTCAGGACTTCTAATACTCTCTGCTCTAACTTCAATTTTCTGAAGATCTCTCTTGGAACTTGCGTGATATAAAACCTTAGGTTTTTTAATAATGTCGTAATAAGATCTCATTGTTGCTTTTCATTTCCATAATTTAGACCCAACACTTGGTTAAAAACATCCAACGTTTTTTCAGCAGTATGGCACCAATTATATATTTTCACTCTTTCATACCCTCTTTTTATTAAATCCTCTTTTAACTCCTTGTTGGACAAAACATCATTAATTTTTGCAGACATATCTTGCACATTATAGGGATCAAAATATAAAACAGAATCTCCGTACACTTCCCTATGGCAAGAGATATCTGATATAACGCAAGCCAATCCAAAATACTGAGCTTCTAAAGGAGTTAAACTAAACCCCTCTTTTAATGCTGTGAAAACATAGACTTCGGCCTCTTTTCTTAAAGCAACAGTTTCAGCATCTGATACAAAGGTACTCATACCAGGCATTAAAACCTTTCCTTCTAAACCCATCTCACCAACCAACGCCTGTATCCTCTCAGAAAATTTATCTTTTTTACCAACTAAAACTAACTGACCATCAAATTTGTATTTTTCAATTAATTCTTTAAAGGCCTCCAATAAACGTGGGACATTTTTATGCTCGTACATACTACTAAGGTATAAAAGAAAGGGCTTTTTTATTCCGTATTTTTCCAAAACCTTTTTTGTATCCCCAGGATCTGCCGACATAAGATCGGGATCAACTCCCTCAGTTGCTACAACAAATTTACTGTCAGGTATGTTGGGATAAACTGACTTAAAATCTCTAAACACTTCTTCTGTGGGAACTATAACCCTGTAAGATCTAATAACTGACCACTTGAACACTACCTTATACACAAGTTTTTTAAATCTAAAATAAGGTTTCCAAAGAGTTGTCCCTTTTTCTGTGCTAAATGTATGCATAATCATGTCGGGAATTGCGGTTACTATTTTTCCTGGGTATAAAACTGGGATATTAAAATGAGGAACATAATAAAGATCTAGCTTCTGACTCATTACCTTAAAGAGAAAAGAGGTCTGTTCTGCCCATGAATACCACGGATAATCTGCGAGAACTTTACTAAAGTTGGGATTTGAGGGCGTGTAATCATCAAAATTATCTTTTTTCAAAAAAACTACATATTTGTTGACAGTATCAACCTGCTCTAAATGCTTTATTATATTTTTTGTATATCTTCCTGGGCCGGCTTTACCATAAAATCTCCCATCTATTCCTATTTTTGTGCTTTTATCCATAATTTATTTAAAACTTTCTATGAAAACTTTTAATGTCCTTATAAATTCATTTACATTTATACCAAACAATACAAACCAATTTACGAAAAACGGGTATTTTTTTGAAAAATGTTTATTGTAAAAAGTTTTCATAGCTTTTGTTGATTCTTTAGATATTTTTATTTTCATCCATGTTTTAGTACTAAAGCCACTTTTTCCATTTTTAGATTTTTCAGCATCTTTTTTATAAACATGTTCCTTAAAAGATATTTGATCAAAATCAGTATTCATAGCATTTTCTATATCACTAGCTGTATCCCTGCCAACAGAAGCTCCTTTGTAATGAAGAACTTTTAAATTCCCAAGATACATTACTTTATATCCCGCTTCCTTAGCTCTGTAACAAAAATCTATATCTTCACCATATAAAAAATAGTCCTCATCCCATGTTCCAATTTTTTTATGAACTTCTGGCCGAACAAACATAAAATGAGATATACAAGCATCTATTTGATGAATAGAGTTAAAGTCTTCATATTTTCTTGAGTAACCATTAAATAATTTTGATTTTGGAAACAATCTATCTAAGTATGAAAAGTGGGTTAAAGAAACCCAAGGTGTAGGAAAACCTCTATGAGCGTCCAAATCAATTGAACCATCTCTTAAATAAAGTTTTGGTGTAGCAATCCCAACATCTGTGTTTTCATCCATGTATGAAACTATTGAATCTAGAACATCGTGGGTAGGGAAAGCATCTGTTCCAAGATATACAATATAATCTCCCGTACATATCTTTAAACCTTGATTATAACCACTAGCCAACCCTTTATTCTGACTTCTTATTAATGTAACTTTCGGCTCGTTTCCAAACCTTTCTTCAACAAAATCGGCAGAACCGTCGGGAGAATCATTATCAACAAATATTATTTCACAATTGTCCCAAGAACTAAGAAGATTAGTTATATTTTTTTCAATTAAGCCCCTTGTGGTGTAATTAACTATTATGAAAGATAACTTTTTTTGCGGCATATTTCTCACGCTCATCCGATAAAACAACCATTATAAGCCCCATAATTATATCAATAGCATAATTCGGCTTCAATTTTGGTAAGATATAGTCCAGTGAAAAAGTCTTTTATAAAGATAATTCTTGTTGGTGCAGGAAATATAATAAATGCCCTCTTAGGGTTTTTATTCATATCTTCTGTGGCAAAAACACTAGATACAGGATCCTTTGGAAAATATGCTCTCTTAAGTACCCTCTTGGTAGCAATTTCTAAACTTACAGACTTTGGTACAAACTCAGTATATGTAGCAGATTCAATTGCAACAGAAGATAAAAAATTAGTAAATACTTTTTACACTTTAAAAATAATTCTCCTTTTGGTTTCAATCCCTATATCAATTTTCATATTAAAAATTCTGAATTTAGGTAGTTTTAACTTATCGTTATATTTCGTACTAGGTCTTATAGCTTACTGCATAAATTACACTTTAAATGCTTTCTTTCAGAAAAAGGAAATGTTTTTTCATTTAGTTTCACTAAATACTCTTCCAGCAATTATTAAGGGAATCTCTGCAGTTCTAATACTAACAGAAAAAATGAAAATAAATCTTGATATTTCTTTTGGCATATTTTCACTTTCAATATTTTCAAGCTCGTTGTTATCTATCTTCTTATTAGATGAAATTAAAAAATTCAAACTAGATTTTTCAAAGATAAAGGAATACTTAACCAAATCTTCTCCAGCTGGAATTTCCCAGCTAATACACGAGGGCTGGCCATCTCTCTCAAATTCAATGGCTAAAATTACAGGTAGTTTCTCCAACGTTGGGATATATTCTTTAGCCGAAAAAATATCCAATATACTTTATCTAGCATCCGTATCTATATTTACAGTTCTGTTGCCAAAAAACGCCTACGCCAAAAAGAGAAATGAGAAATACGACTTTAAAGAAGTTTTCATTATTTCCCTGTTAGTAATGCTCATGGCGTTTTTTGGCACCCTTGCTTCAAAGCTTTTTGTTTCGGAATTTTTTGGAGACAAGTTTTCAGAATCACTCCCTCTTCTTAGTTTTCTTGTTTTTGCTAGCGCATTTACTTCTATTCAAATGTTTATGGAAAACTACTTTTTCATAGAAAACAAGACAAATTACATAATGTACGTAAATGTTGGGAGACTTATTTTGTTTCTAACTCTTTCGTGGTTATTTATACCAGACCTTAGCTTAAAGGGTTTATCCTTATCTAATCTCCTATCTTCAATATTTTCACTTGTTTTAAGCGTTATTCTAATAAGAAAAGTTCAAAAATCTAAGGCAGTTTAATCACTACTTATTAGGAGTTCCCTTGTTTCAGGAGATATATACCACAAAACCCATGGATTATATTCTTTAACTATCTTCGGATTCTTAGTATAACCTGGAACAGTTTCCTCATATCTTCCCTTTTTACTTATAACAACCAAGGGATCATCTTCACCTACCATAGGAACTTTGTCTTCATCTTTAAAGTTTGCATCAATAACAATAAACGGTCCATCTGTGTAAAAAAGAATTGTTGGGATTTCTATCCTATCTATATAAACAAGCTGGTCACTGCCAAATAATTTATCTTTGAGAATAAGTAATTTAGCTTGAGGACCATTAAGATCAGATGTGTAAACCATTTCTCTATTCCAAAATAAGTAGAATAAAGAAAATACAAAAACAAAAGATATAGCAAATATTTTAAACATTCTGTTATTTAACTCTTTCCTCTTTTCCATAATAAAACTCAGAACTTTATCTGAAAATGCTCCAACCATAATGCTTACAACCGGATATATTGGAATTATGTACCACACAAGCTTTGACTTAGCTATAGAGAAAAATAAAATGACTACCAATGACCAAACCAATAAAAAGGTGTGTTTTTTATCTTTTTTATATAATCTAAACAAAAAATATGGGAAAGCTCCTAACAAAGCAATAAACCAAATCCTCATACTCACTTTCATAACTATTAGGTACCAGTGGAAAGGATTGCCCTTATCCTCTATAACTGTAGTGGCCCTATCCCAAACATGATAAAGAATATATTTATCTATAAATTCTTTTCCAAACATTTTGTACATGACAAGATGCCACGGACCTGAGACAACTAAAGCTGAAAAAAATGTTAAAAAATAACTTAAAAATAACTTTTTACTAAATTTCTGCTTAAAGAAAAAATAAAGAACAGTCTCATATACTGCCATTACCAAGAAAGGTAAAAGCCCAACAACCCCCTTTACCATTACGGCAAATCCTATAAACAAGCCCGATAAAATCCAATAAAGATATTTTTCAGATTCTTTTGCCTTCCAGTACAGTGCCAAAGCTAAGGTTATAAAAAATGTAGTTGTGACATCTAACATTGAAGCACGAGAATAATATAAAAAGTGCACGGTTGTCATTAGAGCTAGTGAGGAGATAAATGCTGCTGTTTTGTTAAAGAATTTTTTAGCCAAAAGATAAACTAGAACAACAGTAAAAAAACCAAATAATGCACTAGGTAAACGAGCCGACCAAGAATTAAAACCAATTAATCTCATAGGAATAGACATCATCCACATATAAAGAGGTGGTTTTTCGTACCAACCTTTAGATAAACTGTCCCAATGAGGAACCATATAGTTATTGTTCACAACCATGTTTTTTGCTACTTTTGCGTATATTGCCTCATCCCAAGGTATAAGATGATTTCTACCTAATCCAGAAAATATTAATAAAGCCCCGACTGTTAAAATTCCATAAAAAACAATCTTATCGTCAGTTAAAAAATGTTCTAAGACTTTTTTAAACCAATCTTTACCTACAGTTCCGATCCCCCATATAAAATATGAAAAAACTAAAATCCAAAAAAATTCCGAATTATAAGAGTAAAAAATTCCTGCTAAATACCATCCAAAAAGAATTGAAGAAATCGTCCCGCCTAAAAATCTCTGTTCCCTATTTTCACCTTTAAAGAAAATATACAACGGTGCCATCAACGCAAGGAGTAGAAAAACAACAAAAGGAACTGTTCCAAAAACACCTGTTTCAGATAAAGATTCTCCCCATATTGTATGGGCAGGTACTCTGTTTGTTAAAGCAGCAGTATCTCTGGTAAAAAATTCTGCGGCTATTTTTGTTTTACTAAAATGTTCAAAAAATGATCCGTAACCACCACCTAAGAACGGGTATTTTTCAAATACCTGGTACGTTCCTTCCAATAGCATGAAATGAGAGTCAAAAGAATCAATTCTATAATGAAAAGCATCTCTAACCATTCTTCTAAAACTACTTTTCTTTTGATTATATTCATATATAAAAGGTGCTGAAACCAATGTTAATGCCAATAATATGTACAAAATTCCTTTGGCTCCAAACTTTTTTATAAGAAGAATAGTTACAAAGAACATAAATGAGAAACCTGCCAACATCCAAGCTGTCCTGGAATTTGTTAATAAAAGAGATGCTGAATATGAAATTAAAATTAAAATATCTAAAATCCTTAGCTTTTTATTTTTTTCAAATAATATAAATGAAAAAAGAACGGGAATGAGAGCAGCTATTAAAGCCCCGTAATGATTAACATCCCAAAATGTTGAACCTACTCTTGGAATTTTTCCTGGAACAGGCCACATTGCTCCAATTACCTGATTGGTTTTTGAAAAATAAAAAAGTTGAAAATAACCAAATATGGTTAAAACAAAAACTAAATAAATAAAAAATTTCAAGTATTTAAATAGCTCGTTTGGATTGTCTTTAAAAGCTAAATATAAATATATTCCCAAAACAATAATTGTGGTGAAAAAACCAAATAAAAATATGCTTGCTTGTAGATTTTTTGAAAAAATAATGGATAACCCACGAGTTAGCCATATAAGTAAAAGTAGAGCTATAAAAGGATCTTTAATATATGGGATAAGGGATTTGATGCCACCATGTTTAACAGTATAAAGGTAGGTTTTAATAATGCCCACAAAAAACAGTGCTAACATAAATAATCTAACAGGCATCAAATCCCACCTATAAAAACTAAAAAGTTCCTTATGTAATAAAACTGATAGCGTCAATAACACATATAAAGAAAGTTTAAAATTCCTAAAAATTAAAAAGAAAGAAGATATGAATATTAAAACTATTGCTATTAAATATAATGAATTCATTTATTTTTCTTTCCTTTTTTAACCTCTTGTTTTTTATCTTTTTCAAGAATTGATGTGTATACTTCTAGAGTCCTTTTAGCAGCATTTTCCCAAGTATATCCCTCTCGTATTTTGCTGTCTAATACGGGTCTTGGCGAATAATACTCGTGTTTTATTGCCTCTTTTATAGACTCGATATCGTCGGGCTGACAAAAAGAAGCGTAACTTCCAAGGTATTCTTTTGCTCTTAAACCAGAAGCAACTGTATTTGTTCCACAATACAATGCTTCTAAACTTGTTAAACCCGTTGTTTCAAACCAACTCGCTGAAACACAAACTTTTGCAAAGTGATAGTAAGAAGGTAAATCATTATAATCTATACCACCCTCTATTTGGTGAATCCAATTATTTTCTTTTACAAATTTATTTATCATTGTGGTGTATTCAAGATGTTTCAATCTACTACCTTTTCCAATTAACACCAACCTTGTATCTAAACCCTCTTCTTCTCTAAATCGCTTTACTGCTTTTATTATGCTAAGTTGGTTTTTCCTTGGCTCTATTCTTCCCACACACATTATGTAATCTTTAAAATCAAATGGGTTTTTATAAGGTTTAGGATTTATAAAAGCTTCTCCAACACCGTTTAAAACTTTTTGCCAGTTAAAATCAACATTAAATGTTCTTTTTAAATCTTCTGCCTCTTTAACAGTCTGCACCAAAACGTACTCTGACATCTCTAAAACTTCTTTTTGCATTTTCTTGAAACCATAGAAAATACTATATAAGGTAGGTTTTAACATTCTTCTATCAAATATAGATTTATAAACATTTTTAAACGTATCTCTTTTAAACTGATCTCTAAAAAGTATTTTAGAAATACGTCTAAAATCAAAAACAAACTTGTCATCAAATTTTTTCACCTCTCGGACATCGTGATGTATTGGAGATAAAACTATTGGCACGTTATATTTTTTTGCTTCTTTAGCATAAAGATAGCTTTCTGGCGTCCAATCTAATTGGAATATATGAACAATATCATAATCCCTAGGGTCAAACTCCATACTTGTTTTTATGTCAACTTCAACACCAAGTTTTCTTAATTCAGAAGCAGTGTTTTCAACCTGGATTCTATCACCACCCCTAGCTTCCAACAGTCCTATTCTACCAAGCATTAATATTTTCATTTTATGTCCCCTAAAACACTTTTATATAAAATTTCATAGTTCTCAATAAATTTTTCTAAAGAAAATGTTTTTTCAACATACTCTTTTGCCTCATCAGCTTTAGTGTTACCTCCATGATCCATTTTGTTATAAACATCAGACATTTTATCTGCTAAATTATCACTATTACTAACCTCAAAAAATTCTGCATGTTCTCCAGCAACTTCTTTTAAGACTTCTAAATCAGAACATATTGTAGGAATCCCTAAAAACATAGACTCAATTAAAACTAATCCAAAACCCTCGGCAAGTGTCGGAAATAAAAAAACATCAAAAGCCGAAAAATATTTTATTTTATCTTCGTCAGCAAATCTTCCGGTAACAATAACATTTTTTTCAATATCTAGTTGTTTTGATAAATCTTTAACACGAGCTTCTAAACTTCCGCCCCCAACAATAAGAAGGTAAAACATATCCCTTCTGAACATGTGAGTGTCAAGAAATTTTTTGAATGCTTTAACAAGAACGTCGTGACCCTTTTCTTTTGTTATCCTTCCAAGGTTACCAAAAACAAAAGCTCCGTCAGGTATGTTATGTCTAGATTTTATTTCTTTGGAATAATCAGATCTTTGCATTGAAGACATCGTTAGTTTAGATGTATCTAAACCATTAGGTATAACACACAATTTATCCTCTTTTATTCCTTCTTTTATTTTCACTTTCTTTTTAGATTCAGTTAAAGCCACTTCCATGTCTGAGTATTTGTTTACTACATAAGAATAAAATTTAGTATTTAAAAATCTTTTCAAAGGGTTGATTTGCCATTCTGAAATTGGTGTATGGGTATGAGTTATTATTTTTGCTTTCGTCCCTTCACAAGCTTTTAGGGCATTGGTCACAGCTTTTAATTCATGAGCATGTACTATATCTATCTCATTTTCATTTATGAAATTTCTTAATTTTGAAATGTACCCATTGTCTATATCTTTTTTAATAATTTCTTCTGTTACCGTTGCCCCCGACCTTTTATACTCTTCCGCCATTTCCCCGCTTGGACACCAAACAAAAACACTATATCCTTTCCTTTTCATACCTAAAACTAAATCCCCAACGTGGTACTCCATCCCACCATATTTTGCAGAATTTAAGACATAAAGTATTTTCATTTCATATTCTCACTAACAAGATTAAGCATATTTGATATTTTTCCATCCCAGTTTTGAACTTTTGCCACTTCCTGCCTTTGTTTTATTTTCATATCAGAATTCTCTTCTAAAGCTTTTTTTACATTAAGTGAAAACTCATCGTAATTTTTTGAAACGTAGCAAACAGTGTCAAAAGGAACGTAAGTTGGTAAATCTGTAACAACAGTAGGAAGACCCACGGCAAGGTAATCTAGAAACTTTACCGGGAAACACCCACCAACAGTGTAATCATTAAGTTGGTAAGGAATTATCATCTCATCAAAATGGGCTAAATATTTTGGTAAATCTTTATAATCTTTTGTTCCCAAGAAATACACATTATTTAAATTTTCAAAACCAAGCTCTTTTTTTGAAGAGCTCCTATCTTTCAACGCCATGGGGCCAATTATTACAAATGAATACTCAGAATTTTCTTCTGCAATCTTTTGAAATAACTCTTTATCAAACTTGTATTCATCTACAGCTCCAGTAAAAGCCACAATAGGTTTTTTTATATCTTTTATATCTTCGGGTATTTCAAATCCTTTGTTTTTAATGTCAAAAAATCTCTCATAATCCCCAACGTTAGGTGTGAAATAGGTCTTTGGATTATATTTTTTAAGTCTTTCCATTAATCCAGGGGTTGTTGAAAACACTATATTTGCTCTTGTAGCCAGCATTTCCTCTTGATCTTGAATCCATTTCTTTTTCTCGGGTGTATTATATTTTGGAAACCCCTCATAGTTATCGACACAATCATAAACAAGAAAATCATGTTTTATGTGTTTTAAATAGTTTTCTAAACCTTTAATTTCAACGTGGTATATCCAAAGAACTGTTTTTCTATCTTTATCTTTAAAAATACGATCTGAAATTTTATTTATTTTCTCGGCATGTTTCACTGAGTATTTTTGACTTATAGGATGTGAATTTAAAGGAGAAAAAACTGTAACGCCTTCTTCTGTTCTTTTAATTTTTGTGAGAAGGCGTTTTAGTGACCATTTACCTTGTAAAAGATGTCTTAAAAATAATCTTCCTGTATTTATTGGCGGATCAACAAAAAGTACATCATGTCCCAGTTTTGGCAATCTGCTCATCACGTGTTTTTTATTAGTCCATAAAGGAAAATCCCATATTTGGTTAGAAAGACAGATTATGTTGTATTTATTGTGGTTCTCTTCCATAAAATATTACCTATATTATACATTCACTTGAGGTTAATTCCTCATTTTCCAAGACATGTGGGGCAAGCTCTATCTAAAAAGTTAAATTTAACCAGAATTCTCCTTATATTAAAAGCTATTTCCGAATTTTCAATTGACCACAACCAAGATGTGTTTTTAAAACCTTCATCGTAAGCGGCGTGCCATATACCGTCAAAAAATACTATTCCAAAAACCTGTATAAAAATAGATATGTAAAATAGAATCCAAAAGACAATCTTGTTTTTATCAAATGATTGAGATTTTACAAACGGAACCATGAGAATAATGAGATACGGAATTATATCCGAACTCATTCTATAACCAAAGGAATAACCACCGTACCAGTGTTTCCAGAAACTCATTATTAATGTGTGCAAAATTACAATTAAAAAATAAAATATAAACTGAACATTTTCTTTCCAACCTTTTTTCATTGCTACGTAAAAACCTGCAAATGAAAATAAAAATATGGGAGAGTATGTGAGTATTCCCTTGCTTGGGGATATCCAAGTACCTATAAAACTTATAGGGAAAGGAGAGACCCAACTTCCAAAAAGTTGGGATGTGTACCCTTGGTTCTCTATTCCTATGTAGTATTTGTTGTTGTACCAAAGAAAAAAAGCTACGTTTAAAAGAAGCCCGAGCATTGTGAAGAAACCAGCTTTGAAAAATGATTTAAAGTTCCCCATTTTGAAAAGCATAAAAAGTCCCACTAAACCCAATGCGAGGGCGACTGTTGGTCTTGATAACACAGCTAGGCCATAAAATAATCCTCCCAAAAAGGCACTAAACGGTTTGAAATTGGGACTTTTTACGAGATCAAGAATGAAGTAAAGGCCTAAAATTGAAAAAAGTTGCAGCGTTCCGTGTTGCCACATTGACTGAGAAAGCATCGCAAAGTTAACTGTTCCAAAAAGATATATTATTGTTAGGATTAATGCCTTTTTCTCGTCAAGAGAAAATTGCTTTTTTAAAAGTAGATATAAAAAACCTCCAGCTAGAGCCATTATTAAGCTTGAAGATATTTTTGAAAGAATTATTAAATTTTCCCACGTAACAGTCATGCCTAATTTTAAAGGTAAGAAATAAACTGGAAGTGAAATTAACGGAGTTATTATTGTGAAAGCAGAGGCATAATTCTGATTAATTTTCTTAAGATAGAAAGGGGTTAACCCTCTTGTCTGATCTTTATCATCGGGGTGGGGATATCTTTCTATCATCATACTGTAATAGGAGTTAAGGTATAGGGTTTTTTCTTTTATTATTGCGACGGGTAAAAAAACGGCAGGTAAGGTGTCTTCTGATTGAATAGCTAGTTTGTTTATGTTTGTCTGGTAAACAAAAATCCATGAGAAGAAAAATACGCAGAATGATATGAAGATTATTTGAAAGAATCTTTTTGAATCAGACATGTTTACATTTTACAACAAATGGAGAATTAAGGTTTGTAACGAACATAACCGTATTTTAACGAAATTATATTTAATCCTTAACCCTTATGGGGTAATATTTTTGAGTGGTCCAAATTAAAAATTCTCTACCCAAGACTTCATTCTGTAATAATTCGTTAATAGGTCCTGAGATATCAAAGCTACCACCATCGTCTGAAGAGATATCAAATGACAAGTTATAGTTATTTTCAAAAATGTAATTTGAGACATTATCATCACCTTCGTTAAACTTAGAGGCCAAAACAGAATAGCTATCACCCACACTTATGTAATCTGTCTCTAATAACCTGCCTCCTAATGAAACTGTTATTTTGTCTATTCCTAAATTAGTTATTCCATTTAATTTCATAAATAAATATTCTGACGAAATATCAGATAGTGCAAAAATCGAGCTGTAAACTTGTTGAACATTCTTCTCATTACAACCAGTAAAATAGTCCAACTCCCTACTTTCTCTTACAACATTTCCATCTTTACCAATATAATAGAAATCAGCTCTCATTCTCCCCTCTTTTCTTACATATTTTTCACAAGAAAAATATATGTTTACTTTGAAACTTTCCCAACCTACACCCCATGTATCGTGGTTAATCATAACCAAAGTTGTTGGAGTATCAGATTTTAAAACGTCAAACAATTCTTCATTATTAAGCATATTACTAACTACAATCTCCGTTTTATTATTCTGAATATAATAGGAACCGTTTGCATCAAATTCTGATATGTTTTTATTTTCTATTCTTTTATGTGTGGGCGAGTATACTAAATACATACCTACAAATAAGGGCATGTCTTTATCAAATCTATAATTATTTATTAAGGTTTTCCTTTCAATATCCTTTAAATATGGGAGAACTACAACATCATCAGGAACTCCAATAAGATCTTCCTTTTTATAAACGAATTCTCTTTTGTATTTAATCCAAGTACCTCCAAAAACTGTGAACAAAAAGACTAAAATAAAAATTGTCTTTTCCCACCCACTATAAGAAAAATTAAACGAGAAAGTTTTTGCGTTTATATTAAAAATTAAAAATAATAAAACACATGAGAACAGTATGTAATAGTAAAAATCAGAAATCCCAAAGAATATTACCGACACCAACATGGAGATTAAAATTATAGGAATAGAAAATTTAACAAATTTTTCCTCAATATGTTTGTTCAGTATTCTTAAAAAGTTGTTTCTTAATTTATCAAAATAAAATGATACAACAAATATTAGGTAGATAAATATTAAGAAATAACTGTAAAAAGAAACCCCCAACCTTGTGTAATTTTTTAATCTAACTGATTTAACTAATCCTGAAAGTGTAAAACTATCTTCTATGTAGGACAATATATAACCTATATTAGCTGCATGACCATCCTTTACACTTATAAGAAACAGCCCTGCTAAATAAATGATAAACAAGCATAAGATTATAAATAGAAATATCTTCCTACCTTTTGATAATTTTTTTCTTGTTTTTAAAGAGTTAATCAAATTGGATAATTTAGGGTCTTCCCCATTACTATATAAACCTTTTAACATTGGGTAAAAGGTGATGGATATTATAATCATAAACAAAGATGTCTTAAAAAACTCAAATGTGGTGGTTTTAAAGAACTTTCTAATTTGTTTAAAAACCACTTCCTTTATTGACGTTTCACTATCTTCTTCTATTTCAAAGACACTATCTTCATAAAACTCTCCAGCTGATTTATCCGACCTATCTATAGCATGGATCAATTCTCTTGTGTCCTCTATATTCTCGGAGGAAAAAAGATCTTCAGGTATCACAAATATAGTTCTACTTGAAGCATATTCTTTTCTTAACAATCTGTTGGAAACATAACCATCATTAGAGGCAACTTCTTTTTTATTACATGAAAAAGATATGGGATAGTTTGAACTAAAATCACTATCACACAATACAACAAGATTTCTACCTTTTATACTCTTTAACTCAATCTCATCTTTTTCTACTGACGAAGTTACTACAATGTCAAACCCTTCTTCCCAGTCCTCTAATTCTTTTACTCCCACATCATCTTCCAACACATCCTTGTAATATGACTCTTTTTCAAAATTTTCCGCTAAAGCCACTTTTCCGGAGAGTAAAAGTGTAGCCAAAAATAATAAAAAAGCTATAAATATTCTTTTTTTACCCTTTAAAAATCTTTTCATAAAAAATATCTTTTAATACTCCTAGAACCAACAAAAGATAACAACCTTGAGCAAAAAAATCAGCAATGTTCTCAAACCCTAATATTAAAGCTATCGGCACTAAAGCTAAAAGTATTAAAGCCATAAGGTAAATGTATTTTCTGTCGGAATTAAAGCCAATTAGGAAAACTGATAATGAAAAAACTATTGGTGGTAAGCCTAAAAGGAATTGGAAGTGATTGGAAAACATTAATAACAAAATGAAAATTAGTATAGAAAAATAAACTATTTTCTCTCTTTTGAAAATTCTTGATGAGATTTCCTCTACAGGAAACAAAACAGATACTAATAGAACAAATATAACTCCAACAAATATAAAGTCTAAACTGTTAAAACTTAGTGCTTCCCTAAAGTGCATTTTTATTACCTTACCTCAAAAATAATTACATTTCCAACATACGTAATAGTACCAACTTCTCTTTTAAAGAAATCTCTTATGTCTTCCTTAGTTCTTAAATCATTGTTAATCTTGTTTATTTTCTCTAAGTCTTTATCAGAAATATTTTCTGGGTAGTAAATTAGGTATTTTGGATTGTGTTTTAAAAACTCCTTTATTCCTTCTTGCGTTATTAATTTTTTTGAAAATTCATTTGAATCAAAACCTGTTTCATAGTTTACAAAGTCTACAGGATTAATTAATAAATCATCATGTGAAATTATCCAAAATATTGAATAATAATCACCTTTTGGATAAACAGCATAATGTACACTTTCTGGATATTTTTCTTTAACAAATGCTATCTCCTGAGGTGGTTTGTTTATGTTTATTACAGGTATTTTTATGGCAAAAATTACAAAATTTAAAGTTAAAAAAGCTAAGGTAAAAAGCACTTTTTGGAATTTATTTTTCATTAAATTATATAAATCCTGAACTAAGAAAGAATTGGTTATTAAAACAAAAAGATAAATTACCACTGCCCACCTCACTAATGTTCTAAACACGGGAACAATATAATAAAGAAGATAAGTTGGAGTATATATTTTTATTCCCTTAATGGTAAATGATGGTGGTCCCGAGATTAGAAGTATACAGAAGATGATAAAGAAGCTTCTATATATCATTTCTCTGTTTTCATAAACTGATTTAAATGTAGTAAATTCTTTTCCTTTAAATTTTCTAATGAGTAAAAGAGTCGCCACTACTCCTAGTCCAATTAAAAAATGCCAACCCATATAGCTACCAGCCATTTCTTCTTCCATGTAATCGTCTGCAAGGTAATGCCCTGTGTTTTGTATTTTTTCATGAATGTTTTTTGAAAGTTCCCCAAAGAATATTGATGATTTTGGAGGGATGAAGAAATACCAAGGTCTAAATGAGAGGTTGTACCAGTCCTCTATGGGGCGGTAAACGGTGGTCTTTTCACTTGCTATTGTTTTAGATTGTTTTTTAGTGTAATCACCCATTAAGGGTACGTTACTTTTTAGAAGGGGAAAGAAGAATAGTGTAACTCCTATTACTAGAGGTATTAAGAAAAGGAATGTTTCTTTAAAAAACTCGGAAATTTTTATATTTTTAAAAACTAAATCTGAAAAATACCAAAAACAAATCAAAACAGATGAAAAAAATCCATAATAATTGGAAAAGGAAAGAATTATAAACACCAAAAGTCCTAACAAAAAAGGTTTAGTTTTGTTTAGTAGTAAAATAAGCATTAGGGGGAAAAAGAAAACGAGATATAAAGAAAGAGTCGTTGATATTATTCTAAATATAAAATATATCGTTAGTGTTAGACAAACCGAAAATATTAAAGACACTGTCTTATTAATTCTAAAAAATTTCATAAACAACAAACATGAAAATAAAAAAGATAATGCTATAGTTAAAAAAATGAGTATATTATTTATCAAGATGGGGTGAAAATAAGCATTCAAAAACTGAATTATAAACTCCGTAAAAATGTTTAAATAGTATTTCGGGAGGCCACGATTAAAATCAATTCTATAGTTTTTAACATAGCATGAATAATTATAAAGTATAGAATAAACACTATCATTGTAGTTATAAATTAGCATTCCTTTTTATATTTTCTTTCTCTATAAATCAATAAAATAGATATTACATATAGTAAAAATGTTATGAAACCAAAATATACAAACTTTTGAGAGAAATAATAAATAATGTAATAAT